>Ga0209395_1001571_pt1 | contig 31709 bp, 4 predicted proteins | sample GOMGulsemesocosm_3_FD_184635 | JGI IMG/M metagenome (GOLD analysis project Ga0209395, IMG submission 184635) | Methane-oxidizing microbial communities from mesocosms in the Gulf of Mexico - GOM9D Gulf of Mexico (SPAdes) (version 2) | ecosystem: Environmental > Aquatic > Marine > Cold seeps... | reverse complement strand
CAAATCAATTAAACTGTAACCTGCCTGAAACTGAACTTTATTTTTGCTCATGACCTTATCTCCAGAGTAACCTATTTCTTCGACTATAGTTTTCAATTAAAGTTGCGGAAACTTATGGGTAATCAGGAATCTTTTTGAAAACCAATGGACTCAGTTTTTAGGCTGTTAAACTTATCTTGAAATTTTGTAAGCTCACTATGGCTTATTTCGCCATACTTTTTATCATCAAGTTCCATGTGCTATAAGATATTTATAATTAAAAACAACATTTACCCCCACCCTCTCTCTTTGCTTGGCAGCCTGAAGGCAACCAGCCAAGCAAAGAGAGAGGGTGAGAGCAAAAGTAAGAGTTTTAATAATGTTTTGTATTTTAGAAACCGTTTATCAATGTAAAATAAAAAAGTTACAAAATAACGCTTAAATCAGCTGTGCAGCAAATATGGAGCGGCTTTTTCGGCAGCAAAATAGCGTGCCATGTTTGCTACATCTGCTGGATTTTTATTGTTATGCATTTTACTCAAAATTTGACCTTCTTAAATAAGATAAATATTTAGATATCATTTTGGTAATCATTTAAACCTATACTTAAAATCAAGCTATTAAATTCTTCATTATTTAGACTCTTCAGAGTTGGGTATGTTAAATATTTTAAGCTGATTAATACTAGTCTTACTAGAGAGTAGTCAGTGAAATTAATAAGCGTCTCATAGTAGTCGAGCCTATCTTTTTTATTAAAGCCATTGTTATGAGTTAATTTTTTTTCAATGTTTTTTGCAATTATACAAAAGGTTCTAATTACAGAATATATATGATCATTCTGATCAAAAGACTCGATTGCACCTTTAATTTGATCAAAGGTTCCACCATTATTTTTAACTTCAACTATGAGTGCTTCTAATTCAATCACCGCTGCTGAAGAATGATTAACATCGATAGTATTTCCATTTTTAAACTCAAGTTTAAAGCTGTTAAAAGCTAAATTTTGCGAATCAATCATATTAAAAAAATGTAATTCAAAAGATCTTATTTGCTCAAAATGTGCATTCTTTTCTATTTCTGCTTTTAAGTTAGTATTTGATTCTCTTTGGAGAGTTAATGAACTGACAAGTAAAACAATGGTTAAAAAAGTCAGTATTGGATTTAATACACCACCTAAAAAATCACCAAGCCATCCCCAATGCTCTGGGTTGTCAGATATTTTATAATCATATAAATACCCAAAATTAAACCAGTAGCCGAGCCAAGCTATTAAGATTATTGCAACAGATATGTATACTATCTTTTTAGAAATCACACATAAACACCTGTAATTAAGTATTTGATGACCTTCCCTGTAGGGAGGGATATTTTCTTTATTCTGATTTTAATAACCGTCCCATTACTTGGGTCTAAAGTATTATTAATATGTAGGTTGTGTGAAATTGATTTTCTTATTTGGTCTTTAACAGCACGAACTTCACTTGCAAAGCCAAACGATTCAATTTCATTTAAGCTCATTATATAAAATCTTCCATTACCAGTTATCGAATGAAACCGAACTATCACAACGTCCAAGTTTTCTTCTTCATCTGAGCAAACGGCCTCAGTAATATTTTTGGCTGTTTCATTATCTAGTAAAAGCAATTGCTTAGGACTATCGAGACCACGCTTTCTATGTCTTATTTTTATATTATGATTAAAATAGTTTGCTATTTGATGCATATCAATTAGTGGGTTTTTTAACCTATCAGACAGTTTATCCGAAAGATCCGATAACTCTTCAACCACTACTTCTGCTTCGTTACTTAGCTCTACCGTATCAATGTAAAGTGCATCCATCACAAAATAACTCAGAACTTCTAAGAAAGTATCATTCCCTATCTTTCGCAATCGACTTTTTAATTTTTTATCTACCACTTCAATAGAAAATTTCTGTCCAAAAGATCCAGTAAAAGTCGATTTAAGTTTTGTTCTTACATCACTCCTGTGGGTTCGTTTATCTGGGACTTTTTCTTTAAGAATTGTTTCTGCAACTATACCTATTACATCAGATGTGCCTTTTAATGTTTCAAGCCCATATTGCATATCAACATCATTTGATGGGCAATCAATTACAATATCCATATTCAGTTTAATCATTCTACAGTTTCGACCCTATTAATTTAATACTTCAGAAGATGATGAGTTTTTAAGTCTCTTAGATGCATAACGCCAAATTCAGTGGCCGCTGGCAGATATACGATGGACTCTGCAAACACACTGAACTTCGATAAAAAATGACCTCTGAAAACGAACTGTGCTGCCAGCGGTCGACTGGAATTTTTGGTTATGTACTGTTTTTACTTTGTCGTACCTGTTTTGCTAAACGCCAATGAAAAGTAAAAACTAATGAAGCAATTAAAATAATTATTGCAGACCTAATTATACTTTTAATTGATTCTGATTTTATATATTCATCTTGTACACTTTGAAATCGTTTTTGTTTCTCTACTAAATTTATACTTTTCTCTTCGCCCTGTTTCACGTTTTTATTTATAGAAAAATCTGACCTCAATTGCACAGGAATTGCTGGGGCATTAGCAGTCCCACTCTGGCTATAAAATGATGGCGGGTAAGGCAAAAGAGAAGGTTTCATTAATGCTGGAAATGATATTTCAACGATACTATATAGAAGAATGCCACTAAATATACTTAAACAGCCCATTGATACAAAGCATACTGATAAAGCATAAACGTCCAACAAACCTTTGTTCATTACAAAATATCCTTATTCAAATTTTGATGATGTTCTTAAATGATTGTAGTACATAACTAGTTATTATCTTTACCTGCATAACATACGTGTTAGCTTAGTCTAGTGTCAATCAAAATCATTAAAGCCCAGCAATACTAAACTAGATAACATACAAAATAGACAAGATAACCAAATCTTGATGATTCCAGAAGCAAAATAATTCTCTTACAAAAAAATGACTCCATAAATTTAGAAGATTGTCTTGTAAGTATGAGAATTAAAGCTATCAGCAATATATGTAATGTACCAATTTTGCACCAGTACAAATTATTGAACCGCTTTAACAGTAGTATAACTGTAGTAGGGTTAGAAGAAGCGAAGCCAACAAGTTATTGATTTAACTTGAATTAATATTTAATACGGAGTTTTGTAATCAACCGGTCGCGGGTTCGAGTCCCATCACCAGCTCCATATTCTAAAGGCCTGTAGCGATTTTCGTTACGGGCTTTTTTTATGCCTGAAAGATTAGTAGGTCTATAGTAGGCATTTTAAAAAATTTTATTATCATCAAGCAAGAACCTTGAATTTAAACACAACATCCTATCTTGTGAGTTGAAAGATTACTAGACATTGCTCGGACTACTCATCTTCCCATGCACTCCAGTCAATTATTGCACTGGGTTTTTCACTCTTTTCAGTAGACCCTTCCTCACTGGAAAGTAATAATGATTCTTTAATTTCATCCGTATCATCTTCTGTTATTGCATAACGAGATATCTTATCTTTTTTATCCTCGTCATCCTCAGTAAAAGTGAACTTCAAGAAATCATTTTTCGCATAATTGGTTTCTGAATGATGCGAATTGAAATCTCCTCTATAGTCATCAAAAAATTTAAAATCACCAAAGTCGTTTAGTTTTTCTTTTATTTTCTGAGCAAAACTTGTTTTTTCAGAAACAGAGATTCGGTTGATGGCAGCGCTATCCATCGAATTGGAACTTGATAAATATTCCGTGATTTCAACAGCAGGTGTAACACGTACACTGACATCCAGGGTATCTTCCATCAGCTCACTATCACCATGATTAAAATCTAAAATATGGCCTATTTCATGACTAACTACTGTAAATAAATCCATACGACCAAAAGCTTCACTATTTATATGGGCGAGCCCTCTGCTATTAGCCTTAGAATACTTATGAAATTCCTCATTTTGATCAGGCGTATTATCAATAAACCAGCCATGACCGGCAGCATTACTATCCAAATAAATTATGTTACCTACGGTATTTCCTAAGGTTAGGCCTTCAAGATCAGTAATAACAAACTCAACATTAGCTAACTGCATTTGTGCATCTTGCCCCGTCAAATTCAATGCATTATTCCATTGCTGAATTGACGCATCGACTAATAAACCTAAACCTGTATTATCCAGACTTTCATTGAGAACAGGAAAATCTGCTTCTTTGCTTGCAAGTAACTTGTTCGAATTACCTTTATCATCAATTTTAGTATTATTATTTTGATCTAAATCACTTTCTAGACTATTGAATTTATCTAATTGATTTTTGAACACTTCAATTTGATTCTGATCACCAGTATCGAGCACTGCATTGGTTTGATCAATCACTTGCCGTGCCGTTAGCGGATAAGCCACTTCCGCATGCGTTGCATTCAATATTGCTGCCACTGAATGACGTAACAAGGCCCGCTCGCTACCGCCAGTCAAAGAAAGCGCACTATGTAACGTGGTTTTATTGAGCCCCAGATGAGCCGGTATGTTAAATACATCTTCCAGTGAATGTAATGGCTGGTAAATCAGCTCTCCATTAATATCTCTTGGCCAGGCTACTGACAATTTGTTTTCAGCATTACTTTTCCAAAAGCCAGGTGTTTGACCCTCGCCATTCTTCTGACCAAAGTGATGATTCAAGTCAGTATCCATGACTACAATCGGATCGGCCATTTCTATCATCTCACCGGTCACTTTAACAGAGTTGACATATTGACCTATCTTCACCTGGTAATCATTAACTGAAGTGTACTGCCAGGTTTCACCAGCATTCAACAAACCATCTTTATTACTATCACCCAGGTTAAAATCATCCGCTGTCAATACTGCAGCTGGACGAAAATCATCCGCTAAACCAAGAGTTCCCGCATCATCAATAATATCGGTCACTTTTAAAGTCACACTGGTTTCGTTACTGACCAGATAAGTCCATATAACATCGCTACCTACCACTAATTGTGGTCCCTGTACGGTATCAGCATCTTCAATGCTGGTCGGGTTCAATGAATCTGTGGCATTAATCGCTTTTTCGACACGAATGGCCGGATTATCAGAATTGCCCTGAGTACTGACACCAAAATGGTTATTTGAATCATTGTCCATCAGGATAACGGATTCATCCCCAATTAAAGTACCAGTTACTTTGGCAATATTAGAATATTGACCTGCAGTAACAAGATAACTATCCGTCGAGTTAAATACCCATGTTTCGCCTGACTCAAACAACTCATCACCATCATCCCCACTAACATACGCAATACCATTACTGAGTAAACTTAAATCATCACTGGTATCCAGCGTACCGGCATCATCAATAAGACTGGTCAAGCTGATATTGCCGCTGCTCAAATTAGTGACTTCATAGATCCAGGTTGCTGACGTCCCAATTGGCAGAATTGCACCACGAGCACTATCCGCATCCATTGGCGCCGCCATTCCCGGTGCGTCAATTAATTTTTCGATGGAAATTTTCGGGGTTTGCACACCAATATGATAATTAACATCAGTGTCTAATACCTCGCCACCAAAACCGTCTCCAGCGCTAACTTTAACCTCGTTAACATATTCACCAGCGACTACCTGATAGTCAATTGTATTTTTAGACGTAAATTGCCATACCTCACCAGGATCAATCACCCGGTTATTGTTTAAGTCACCAATATTTACAAAGCCTGCTTTGGTCACTGTCACTGGCACAAAATCATCATCTAATTGATTAGGCGTTCCTCCATCGTCAACTAAATCAGTAATGAGCAGTGCTATTTCACCTTCATTAAAGACTTGATATGTCCACATAACATTCTCACCTGCTTGCATTACAGGGGCTTCTGCTAAGCTATCCGCATCTTCAAAGCGACTTGGGTTAGTTGGATCGCCCGCATTAATCGCTTTTTCCACCCGAATATCGGCATTAACGCTGGTAATATCAGTTACACCTAAATGTTTATTGATATCAGTATCCATCACGGTAAGGTTTAATTCGTGACTAATCGCGTCAACAGTCACTATATTCTCATAAAGTCCTTCTACTACATCATAATCTGCCACGCCTAGCGATGAGTATAGCCAGACTTCACCCGGGTCAAGCAAACCATTCTGGTTTTCATCTCCGCTCACAAATTTAGGGATGAAGTCATCATTGCTACTGATACTGGTCCCAGAATCATCAACAATACTAGTAATATCCAGTGGTCCTGTACCGTTATTAATAACTTTATAAGTCCATATTGCGGCTGTTCCAGTTTGCAAGGCAACAGGTGAATAATCAGCATCCTCAAAAATTGTTGGAGCCAATGGATTAACTGCATTAATAGCTTTTTCAATCTGTATTTCCGGCAATGATGGATTATCCCCAATGCCTTCATGATGGTTGTAGTCACTATCCACTACAACAGTACCATCCGAACTCTGTGCAGTGACTGTTGCAATATTGCTGTATACACCTTCTGTTACCTGATAGTTAGCTGCTCCATCAGAACCAGTCAGCCCCTTAGAACTAAATAACCAGGTTTCTCCCCCATCAAGCAGATTATTCCTGTTCTTATCTCCATTTACATACTCAGGGTTAAAATCATTCATTCCTATAGATTGGTCAACAATAACAACATCACTTAAAGATATATTGCCCTTACTGGTATTGGTTACCAGATAAGTCCAGATCACATTAGTCCCTACATCCAGGAAGACTCTATTGGCAAAACTGTCTGCGTCTTCAACATTAGTTGGATTAGTTGAAAATTTTGCATTAATGGCTTTTTCAATATGAATACCGCCCGTATCTGGAACGAAGACATCCCCACCAAGACCCAAACGGCCACTTGGTGTGCTTCCTGCCGCTGTTTGTAAAGGTTGTTGAAGTAAATCATTCTCACGTATGCCTGTACTGTCAAAAGGATGAGCCTGTCCTGTTAAATTTCCAGGTTGAGGATCACGAGGCGCCCCATGGTTATCCTGCCACTCTGAATCCAATGGTGTAATCAGCCCTAATTCACTATTCGGATTAGACAATGTAGGGTCATCTCCGCCAGCTGCGGATAAGTCAATGAGAAACTGTTGTATATGAGGCGCAGGTTGGCGATTGATAGTGGGTGCGCCAAAACGTGCAAAAGGTACGATAAAGCTGTTAAATTCGCCCCCCCAGTCAAACATCCGGTCATACCCGGTATTGGCAATCAATACATCCAAGCCGCCGCCGCCATAAGCAAAATCACCTGCACCACCGGTCAACTCAGGGGCTCTTGCATCATCAACTTGATCATTCAAGCCACCGTGAGTATTAAGATTATCATCCAGCTGATGATAATCGTCACCTAAGCCACCGAACAAGCGATCATGGCCTGTACCGCCAAACAAGGCATCGTGCCCCAGGTCGCCAAAAATCTGGTCTTTACCATCCTCGATTAACTGACCCTTGCTATCAAAAGTTTCAAAATTAAGCAGGAATCCTGCAATTTTACTGCGAGGATCTTCAGCATCATAGAAATCCAGTTTACGCGTCAGCGCATCATACTCGAATGGGTTTGCAATGATTGCCTGAGTATCATCAAAGAAAGGTTGCAGTGCTTCAGCGCCTGATAAGGCATCGTTACCATCTCCGCCATGAATAAAATCATCACCCAATCCACCATAGACAATATCATTGGCATTAGCATCAGCACCGATCACGACTCCCCACTGCTGAAGTACCACTGTTTTTTTCAGGAAGTTAGTTAAATCAACTGCTGCACCGGTAAACACATTTTCCGGGGCTTTACCTCCTCCAGGGATATAAATATCTTTTTGTTGCTGGGCAAATATGCCATGTAATTGTTCGCTTATCCCATTACGACTGGTTTTAATAATACCATCATCAGCAATAACGCCATCTTCACCACTACCACCAAATATTTTGTCACTGCCGATACCACCAATCAGGTCATCATCCCAGCCATCACCATAAAGCACATCATTACCTACCATGCCATGAATAATATCGTCGCTATCTTCACCTTTGATCAAATCAGAACCACCGATATTGCTCAGAGCTACGGCATTACCCGGTGTGTAATCCAGCAAAGTATAAGCGCGTGGAATAATTCGCAAGCTACCACGATCCTGTAGAACAAATGGCTTGGCTGGATCAGAAGCAATATCAATGACATTCTGATCATAAGCAAACTCAAGGAATTGTCCATCCGCACCCACTAATTGATAGATATTTGCATTGTCACCCATGATCACATCAGCATCAAAAGCGTGTTCAGCCACTACATTGACTACCGAATCCCCTCCTTCACCCAGAATATTTCTGGCGGTACGTGTGCCTGCTCCACCGAATAAAATATCTTCTCCATCAGGTCGCCGCTCAGCTGTCGATAATGAGAACAAGTTAGAACTACCACCAATAATATCATCCTGACCCAGGTTACCGAATACGACATCATTACCGCCGCCGCCTTCAATATAATCATCACCGTCTGTTGTTAGATTTTCAACAGAAGCTGATATTATTAAGCTACCATCCACGGCTCGTTGAGCACCTACAGTAGTAATATCAATTGATCCATCACCTTGAATGACATCATCACCTAATTGAGCAAAGATTAAATCGTCATCAGCCCCCCCGGCAATATAGTCATCACCAAAATGCAGCGTGGATTCAGTATGATTGTGATCCAGCAAGGTGATTAAACGTTCTTTGGCAATGGTTGGGGCTAACTGTTGATCCGTTGTAATTAATGCTAGCCCGTTATTATCATAAATTTGTTCACCAGCAAGCACTCTAAAACGTGGATTGGTGCTGATTAATAAAGGCTGACGAACAATCTGGGCATTATCACCGGCAATCCAGTCTTCACCAGAGCCACCATCAATAATATCACCGGCATCATCACCATCTTCTACATTGTGCCCACCAATAACATCATCTTCACCCGCTTCAGCATAAATAGTATCTGTACCTTGTCCGCCGAGAACAATATCATCGCCTGCACCAGCAAAAACCAGATCGTCCCCGCCATCATCTGCAAGCTTGGTATCAATTGAGGTAAACCTGAATGCTGGCTCAGTCATCGGCAGCAAGGCTAAATCAAAATCGCCTCTGACCTCACCATGATCCCCAAAAATCAAGTCATTTCCAATGGTTGAAGCTATGCTGTCTAACGAACGTATGATATCTCCAGCTGCCCCCCCCATAACCAGATCATTTCCATTCCCTGTTGTGATGGTATCGCTACCTCCATCATTTGGATTAGTGGAAGAAATATGATCCATATCTGACGGATCATTGTCATCTTTAACAAAGTCAATAAAACCGTTATCACCCAGAACAATATTATTGCCATTTCCAGCGATAACATTATCATCATCAACCCCGGCTAAGATCATATCTTCACTGTTACCCGTGGTAATCACATCGGCGCCACCAATACTTGGTGCAATCGTTGTAATTAAACCCAGAGTTATTGCAAGATTTCCAAATTGTGGACTATCTCCTACTGCGGAAGTAATTTCTCCACTATCACCCAATACAATATTCTTGCCTTCACCTGCGTTAATGCTATCGCCTGCAGTACCGCCGATAATAATATCTGTTCCCAATCCGGTAGTGATGGTATCTACACCACCATCTGATGGCTCGGTTGAGAAGATACGATCGATATCCGATGGATTACTATCAAGGTCAAAATCAATGAAACCGTTATCACCCAGTACAATATTATTTCCATTATTGGATGAGATGATATCTCCGGCATAACCACCCAGTACGATATCATCTTCATTACCTGTGGTAATAACATCAGCGCCACCAATATTCGGTGCAATAGTTGTAATTAGACCCAGAGTTATTGCAAAATTTCCAAATTGTGGACTGTCTCCTGCTGCGGAAGTAATTTCTCCACTATCACCTAATACAATATTCTTGCCTTCGCCTGCGTTAATGCTATCGCCTGCAGTACCGCCGATAATAATATCGGTTCCCAATCCGGTAGTGATGATATCTACACCACCATCTGATGGCTCGATTGAGAAAATACGGTCAATATCCGATGGATTACTATCAAGGTCAAAATCAATGAAACCGTTATCACCCAGTACAATATTATTTCCATTATTGGATGCGATGGTATCTCCAGCATAACCACCCAGTACGATATCATCTTCATTACCCGTGGTAATAACATCGGCGCCACCAATACTCGGTGCAATCGTTGTAATTAGACCCAGAGTTATTGCAAGATTGCCAAATTGTGGACTGTCTCCTATTGCGGAAGTAATTTCTCCACTATCACCCAATACAATATTCTTGCCTTCACCTGCGTTAATGCTATCGCCTGCAGTACCGCCGATAATAATATCGGTTCCCAATCCCGTAGTGATGGTATCTACACCACCATCTGATGGCTCGATTGAGAAGATACGATCAATATCCGATGGATTACTATCTAGGTCAAAATCAATGAAACCATTATCACCTAGAACAATATTATTACCATGGTTTGCAGTTATCGTATCGTCAGCATAACCAGCCAGTACGATATCATCTTCATCACCCGTTTTGATGCTATCTATACCGCCAATGGTTGATGCTATCGTGGTAATACGCCCAAGGGTAATCGCCAGATTACCAAATTGAGGACTGTCGCCAACTGCGGCAGTAATTTCTCCACTATCACCAAAGACTATATTTTTACCCTGGCCTGCATCAATTGTATCTTCTGCTGTACCACCAATAACAATGTCCGTTCCTGAGTTAGTGGTAATTCTATCAACCCCACCTGTCGAGGGAAAAGTAGAAAAGATACGATCTATATCGTTTATATCACTATCATCAATAACATAATCAACATAGCCATTATCACCAAAGACAATATTATTCCCTGCATTATCTTCTACATTATCATTACCATCTCCTGCCAGGATAATGTCATCATTAGCATCACCAAATATACTGTCATCACCACCTTGGTCAGGTCGTACTGTTTCGATACGTTCTACTTGAGCAGTCGTACTGATACGCATGGTTCCAACTGTTTGAGTAATCACACCGTGATCACCAAAAATAATATCGTCACCACTTCCACCGTGTAATTCATCATCACCAACTATTAATAAGTCAGCCATAGAGTTATTACTTTTATTACTGGTTGGTACAGTTAATACTGCTCCTGCCATCATTTTGGCATCGGATTCACTAATGTCATTACTATTAAATGCAATCAGTGGGTCTACATTACCTATAACATCAACATTAAAACCTGAATCACCATAGATATGATCATTGCCACCTCTGCCATTAATAACATCATCTCCAGAACCACCCGCTAGGTGATCGCCTTCATTACTACCAGTAATGGTATCGTTTCCAGCTCCACCAAAAACAGTCACCATACCTGCATTATCACCAACGATAATGGTATCGTTGCCAGCATGATTATATGAATTAGCTAACGGGAATATGAAACTTTCATCTTCATCAAAATCGCCAGGCAGTTTATCGAAAGGCTTCGCGCCAAAGTCCTTACCAGAAACAGTCGAAAAATCACCGCCATACCACTTACCATCCTGAGAAGTATCGCCATAAATCACTAATCGTGATTCTGCACCGCCACCGCCATTGACCAGAATAGTATCTCCACCAATCACACCTTCAACAATTCGGTTACCTCCACCATGAACCGTAGTAACACCATTATGAATCGCATCTGTAGTCAGGGTGCTTTCTATAGTTAAAGTATCATTCCCGGAACCCAGAAATAGATTGAGTACTTCAATAGTAGTCTTATCGCTACTAGTCATAAATGTACCGTTTGCGTCCTGCTCAATCGTGCCAAAACTGATACCCCCTGGAAAAAGCGTGGGTTCTCCAAAGGCAGTTTCGGTAAAATCCTGATCTGAAAAATCAAGGTCTCCTGCCATACCAAAGCCTGTAATAGTAGTCGATGTGAGCAATCCTTGTTGATCCGCTTGACTGGAATCATTAAAGATATTAAGCACATCAATTTCAGCCAATTCATTCGGCTGTGGAGCAATTTCCAGAAAATCGTGATTAATTTCTGTTGGCAAAATAACTGCGGCCGTTAACCCCCTTTCAGTTACAAACCCACCTTCTATCGCTAATGGGCCATCCAATCTATTTAATAGGTGTGATTGGACAGGAAATTCTTTGATATTTTCACTACCCGGAGGTGAAGTAAAGAAATTATCTGCTGCAACAGTCACAGTAATATCTTTATACCAGTTTGTACTATTGAAAGTGACTGTTGGTGCTATTCGAACGATTCTTGCTGGACCAGTTACAGCGTCAAATGCAGAGAGATTACTCTCAGCAGTCAATAGCATAAAATCATCACCCCCATTAGGCAACTCTGAACCGATAAGTGCAATTTTAGATATTAGCTCTGTGGTACCAACCGTTAACTTAATTAACTGTCCTTCAAGAAAGCCTGCATCCAGCCAACTTTGTCCTCCTGACAATTTAAGTGCATTATTAGAAACATCAAAAACAACATCTGAACCAACATTACCTGTAAACAAGCCATTACCATTAACCAAACCTATTTCTTTGATAGATAATCGATCAATTCCATCTTCATCAACAGCACTCACTATATTTGCGAGCCCACCTGGTAATAGATTAATGCTGACATCTGCATCTGGTTGTTTACTTAATCGAATCGTATAATCATCTGTCGTTCCATCTTGTAGGACAACCGTATCATTGCCACTTTCAACAATAATTACATCCGCACTTTCGTTATCAAAAACTTGAACAGTTAGATGAAGATCAGCAACATCACTGTATAGATCAGTACCACTAATTTGATGTGTAATCACCGAATTATCAGGCACCTCGAATCCATTTAGCGCACTATCATCACTGTTATCCGCAGCGACAACAATAGTTACTGCAGTATCCCAGTTTGTCTCATCAAATGTGACAACACCATTGTTAAACCGACTATCTGCAGTTGAAAAAAGTAATTGCCCATCCTGATTAAGTAATGAGACAGTAACAAGCTCACCCAACGCAGGTGCACGTGATAATGTTAAATCATAAGTATCAGTAATACCTGTGGTTGCATCCCCTTCTAAAACCAGTGTTTGACCATCAGTTTCAGTGATAAGCAACCCAGGTGCATCGTTGTCCTGAATAGTGACTTCCACATTCTTTACAGCGGCCTGATTAAAAATAGCTCTGTCTTTATCACTTGCAGCACTATTGACAGCTACTGAATGATTGACTGTTACCACTCTTTCACCTTCAGCCAATGAGTCTTCAACAGCATGTAGATGTACAAACTGAGCTTGATTCCAATTGCTGGCATCAAAACGCAACACTAACGCGCGAGTGGGTATGCTTTCAATATGTTGGTTAACTTCAACTTGATCAAAGAAATCTGCAGGTGTCAGGTCAAGTGATGTTGATAGTAATAAAGAATCACCTAAACTTCCTAATGTTCTCAAGGCATCTTGGACATTATTATTTTCCTCATCCTGATTACTACGCGTTGCAGAAACTGTGACAAAAACTACAGTATCTCCCTGTATTTTTTGTGCCAACCGGACTGAGTAACGATCTAAAAAACCTCCTTCATGAATAATACTTTCACCATCTTCATCACCATCGTTATTTAACTCTTCAATAACAACCACGCCTTCAGCAGCACTGGCAACATTAAGATCCAAACCTGGTGCTAGAACATTTTGATAAACCTCACCTACAGTCTCAACTTGGTGATTAATTAAACCACTTTCACCTTCCAGTTCTTGGGTAACAATATCTTCTACAACATCGCCAGTTACATTAAAGGCATCACTGCCTAAGCCGCCAATAAGTCGTGTAGCAACACCAAAAGGCGTGCTAATCACAAAAAACTCATCATCGCCTTCTAGGCCATCAACCTCAACCACTTCAACATTGTCAAACCTTACGTTCGTACCTCCACCAAAAACACCGTCTTTGGTGATTACAAAGTCATCAGAGAATTCAGTACCGAGTACAACCACCTTATCAAATCCGCTACCGCCATCAATAGACACAGGCGCATTTACATTGTATTGGACTTCATCATCACCACCGCCAGGGCGTAAAAATATTTCCTTGCCGGTAGAAAGTTCATATTTCTGTTTGTCACCGTTGACGATCGGGTTGCCATTTTCATCAGCCAGTGCAAAAGCTCTAACCACAAACTGATCGTTACCAGCATCACCTTCAAGGCGCAGTTCCGCCTTATTACCGTACACGGTAAACGTATCCTCTCCAGCACCACCTTTGGCAACCAGCGGCGCACTATTGCCTCGGCTTAAGAAGCCGCGAGTTGTGCGAATAATTGAATCTGAGAAATCATCACTAGGCGATATATTAGGATCAAAGCTAATTGTGCCATCCGTATTAGTTAAAGGTCCATATAACTGACCGATCTGAAACTGATCGCTACCCTCACCACCATCTAGACTGGTAATAGCGCTGTTATCATCTACCGCAAAATAATCATCCCCTGCAAGTCCAAAGACATTCAGTCTGCCGTTAATATTGGAATCATAATTAACACGTTGAACTTGTTGTGGCCGGAGAGTAGCATCACTATTCGGATCCGAAACCTGTGCTTGAAGCAAAGCGTTATTCAGAGTCTGCTCAACAGCATCAGAATGTAGCAATGAAACAAAAGCAGGTAACTCAGCATTCGCTTCAGCAGAGTCTGCTGCACCTGGAATAAAGCCCATTCGTCGTAACAAAAATACATCAGCCTGGTCAGAACCAGTCACTGTTAGAGTATCAACACCATCATCCTTGGCACCACTATCAAGTACATTGATAATGTAATCACGAGCTTCACCGTAAGTACCCGTAGTATTAACCACATAAACATCAGTTTCTGCCTGGCCGTTTAGATTCAGCGTATCACGCTTGCCATTTTGCGCAGTAGACATTGTTTGTAACTGATTAACTACAAATTCATCTTCGCCATCAGTATTAATCAACTCGCCAAGACTGTTTAAACTATTTGATGATTGACTACCGTAAACATTAGTTTGAGTTCCCAAATAGGTCTGATTAAAAGTAATTAGATCAACGTCATTATGGCCAAATACTTCAGTTAGATCGGTCCGGTCGTTAGTCAGTCCTGGATCGAATATGCCACCAATCAAACCGCGCAGATCCATATTGCTACCAAACCCTGCATCTGCATTGCTATCAATACTACGATTGCGATTAACATCACCACGAATGCTGACGCTTCCAGCGGCAACCATCACACTATTAGCCAGAGTCGCAATATCATCACCCACCCACAGATCAATATCTTCCAGAGCAGAGATAATGGCATTGGCAACATCAATATAGTCACCTTCTTCGACTAATTTCTTACCGTTTTGTAATAAAAATAAATCTTCCCCTGGTACCGTAGTTGTGAGTGGTTGACCACGATCCAGTCTTGGCACCAGACTGGTGTCAGGAACAGTAATACGCACTTCACCTGCCACAGCTATAGCCGCTAATAAGTTAAGTTCATGATTGCTTTCAGTAATATAAATATCATCTGCTGCCTGAGCATAAACGCGGCCTGAAAAATCACCGGCTGTTCCAGAATCGATACCAAAATCATCACTTATTTCACCAATGCTACCGTAATCAGCACGTAGATCGATATTAATGGCTTCCACATTCGCGACATCTACTGTTAAGCCATCAATATCAGTCGTAGTAGCACTGTTTCTATCAATGATTGAACCGTTTAATGTTGCCAAGGTGACATCACCATGACTGGCAACCACTTTAAATACATTCAGATTACCTTTAGTTTCTTCGATGCGGATATTATCTCTTGCTGTCGCAGTCAAAACCCCCATTTCAAAAAAGGAAGAATCAATCTCCAGAAAGTTATGATCAGCACCAATACCATCTGCTGCAGTCAAGGTAATGTTTGTTCCAATAACATCTTCTTCTGCATCACCATTTACATCATCCGGTGCAGCATCCAAAATTGATGCAGGTGAAATCAGCTCTACCGAATCGGCGAATGATTCTATTTTACCTACCCTCATGTCATCAGCATTTTCGGTCAGAATAATATATCCATTGGTTTTGACATCAATGTGCCCTGTACCCAGGATATCAGTGATACCTAAGACGTTGATCTTAGTCTCGGAAGGTTGAGGATTCATTGCCGTTACAATGATATCGCCGTTGGTATCACCAGCATTCAAGCCAGTAACTGTACGGTTGCCAGTACTGTCGAGGTTGCGGAAATCATACAAAGTGCCCCTTGGTGTCACGTTAGTTCCAGCAAAAGCGCCAAGGTCTTGGTTTGGTGAGACAGCCCCATCGGGACGAAAGAATGTGCCGAAATACCAGTCCCGAGTACCATCTTCAGGTGGGTTATTCACATAATCAAAATCGGCGGTTTCTTTCAAGGTCGTCACGCGAACGCCTGACGATGCGCTGGCACTGGCCTCCTGCACAGAGTCCTGCAATAGTAGATCGATAGTCCCTCCGGCCGATAGCGAGTCGATGGTGGCAGTAATCTCGCTGATAGGCGTTTCGGTGCGCAAACGAGCCTTTACCTTTAGATCAAGGTATATATCGCCGCCGGCTAAGCCCACCACATGTTGCGACGAGGTTAATGAGTGTATTGTTGTCGGAGTTGATGTATTCGGATTGAGCGCAAGCACATGGAGAGTGCCATCATCATCCCGAGTCGCCAACTGGATGCTACCGCCATTGTCAGCACGAATCACCTCGTAATAATTGTCATTGACCAGACCACCAATAGCAATACCACTGGTCTCGTACTTCACCAGTTGCCCACTAAAAAGCGAGTTTACACCAAGGAAAACCGCATCAGCCAGACCTGCCACAGCGGTAGTGTTGAAACTTGTTGTAGGCAACGCATTGGCGTTGTATACCATGTCAACATTGACCCGTGGCGAGGTACCGCCAATATCAGATGCAGGTGCTTCAATGTTTAGGATTGCCGTTGTGATCAGTGATACCCGGTTGCTACCCGCCTCTTGGATATCTCGTGCACGGGCAGCGTTAATCGCGCCACCACTGTTATGAATAACTGTGGAACCAATAGGGTTGTTAATGGTGCCATTTAAAATCACGTCAGATGTACTATGATTCAGCACCTGCACCAGTGTCGGTGCCACCGTCCGATTGATATTGAAAGTCAGACCAACAATCCAACTGTTCAGTTCTACCAATGGATTAGCTACAGTATTGACAACATCAACGTCATTGATTTTTAGCGTCTTGTCCGAGTGGTTGGTAATCAATACCTGGCGATAAGTGTCGTTAAAATCCCAGGTACTACCACTGCCGCTGATAATTGCCGTATCAGTGTCGTTCTCGTCTTCAGGGTCACTTGTATTACCACCATCGTTGAAGTAGACCTGCCCTGAATTACTGTTTGTAATATCATTAACGAATACTTCGGCACCGGTAATCGTGCCACTAGTTTGCTGGGTGTTAGCAGCCGTATTAACGCTAACGTTAAAGGCTTTTAGTATCTCGCCGTTGGCGCCGATCACGAGTTCAGGGCTCAACCCTAAAATTTGAACATCGGCATTCCATTCTATCCTTCGTTCCTGATTTTTATTCAGTTCACCGTTATCGCCACCACCTGCTAGCGCATACCGGAAAATATCGGCTTGTCGACCGATATCATCACCAGGGTTAATCTGGTTCGTGGTGTCAACATACAATGCCAAGTGGTTAAGCTCGCCAGTGTCACCAATAGGATGATCCAATTTACCGTTAAGCGCCTCGCGCGGCCCGACCGATACCTGGGCACGTGTCCCCAGTGTTAACGGGTCGGCGACCACGTTCGAAATCAATGATGTATTATTAGTCGGGTTCGACTCTAAGTAGCCGAACAGACCAATGACTTTAGCCGACGAATAAGCAAAGGTATTAACACCTATAAACTTGGCTGCGATATCGATACCTTTGTAAGCTGTCACGTTAGTGCCACTACCAATCTGCACCTTGTTTTCTGCATGCACATCCAGAATCGAGTTGTTTTTCGACACGGCAACAAAACCCGCGCCTACGCCACTGGCTTCGGTACGCAATTTTATCTTCGTGGTCAGTGCACGCAGTGCCAGCGAATCAGCCGTCACAATCGCGTTGTCACCTATCGTTACCAGACTCTGACTGCCCTCCGTCACATTGAAATTGGTGTTGGCATAACCGCCACCACCAAAGCCTCTACCGTCTGCATAAGACTTGGTCAATGCATCAAGGTTGCCGATGGCGGTGACATCAACATGGCCTCCTGCAACAATTTTCGCACCATTTCGTAGACCGGCCTGGGTTTTGTAGTAGACCGTTGAGTCCATCTTTGCTTTGACGTCGGAGGCAAAACCACCCGCCACAGCCTGGCTGAAACCGCCAGTGATGTGCAGCGAAGTAGCATCCACGATCACATCGCCAGCGGCTGCGATATTAGAGCCAGCGGCTATGTATGCGTCAGTAATGCTACTCTGCTTGGTGGTTCCATTAGCTCTGCCAGCACCGACAAAGCCGGCAGCTGAGTTGTTAACCTTTGCATTTGCGTTGGTCACCGAATCCGCAAGCACCAACACATCGCCCGTTGCCGTGAGCGAACCCACAACCCTAGTTGTCGACAGGGATGCAGACGCAATATACGCCGTCACATTCGCAGTGATCGATACTTCCGAACGGTTGTTGCCTGCTCCGACGAAGCCCTGGCCAGAACCTGTGGCGCTCGCCGTGGATACGCCATCGCCCGACAGTACCAAACGCTCGAGCAAAGACACGCCCCCCGGACCAACGATCTTCTGAGATCCGGTCGGCAAACTCGACGACGTGAGATCAATGCGGAACTGGTGGCTACCGCTGGCCATAGACAAGTCGACACTTTCCGACCCAAACCAATGAGTTGCAGTACTGCTGAGTCCCTCGCCACTCAGGGTCAGAGCGATGGTAGCTGTTGGACTGGTCGTCAGCTGATAGCTAGTGGATGTCGGATTCAGAATGTAATAAGTCTGGCCGTCCACCAAGTTGGCAAAGGCACGATCACCTGGGCGCACTAGGGCATGTACCGCGTTGCTGGTTTTGTCAGGTGCCAACTCAATCGCGGTATTACCATTCAACGTTTTGGAGAAGGTTCCAGCAATAGCGAAGTTGGTGGTGATCTCCATTTTGTTGCCATCGATGCTGGCAACCATATAGTCTCCATCGTTAGTAGTATTACTACCCCCCGAAATAGTGAAGGATTGATTTTCTTTAAAACCATAAGCAGACCAATTGACCCCACTCATGTAGGCTTTGGCTCCACCAGTCACCTCCTGGGTAAAAGTTACACCGGTTGTAACTGTCGGCGCCAAGCTAAGCGAATTAGCACCGAGACCCAGAACCCGATAGATTTGGTCGTCAATCAATCCAGCAATAGCAGTACCATCCTGCACGCTATACACGACATGCTCGCCTTGCGTAAAACCATGAGCTAATTCATTACCCGCATCATCGAAGAAATCGATGTTGTTTTTAGTCTCAACACCCGTAAGCGTAGGATTATCATCTTCATCTGTGCCGACCTCAACGTCGACCTGCTCACTGTCAAAAGTCTTCTGTGGCGGTGCGTGGTAGGTCACTGCCTGATGGTTGGTGAAGGTGTTAGCGTCATTGATGGTGGTATCATCAGCCACATTGCTAACTACAAATGGGTTAAGGGTAGCACCCTGTGCCACCAGTTGAATCGTGTTCGCGTCTATCACTCTTACAATATAGGACGCACCTGCAGTCAGACCTGGGATTGTCACCGCCGACTCTCCGGGTTGATAAATCACCGTATCGTCGTCAAGTAGTTTGTGCGGTGTTGCGAAGGTAATGATTTCCTTATCCGCATCAATATCGGCACCAGTAAACACCGCGCCCAACGCGATCTTGTTCGGGTCGACCTGGGACGGGGCGGATTCCAATGCCACGTTAAGCACGCCATACTGTCGCGCCGTTAAGACCGGGTCACCGTTGTCGTCGAAAATATTTGGATTAGCAACATAGGTCTCCTGGAGTCCACCGATCAGCAGGTAGGGGTTCCCGCTCTGATATTCGATAACATCGCCAGTTTGCAGATTGTGGTTAGCAACGGTGATTGTGTCGCCCGTGACTGAATGGTTGCTATCATCAATACTGCTAATATCATAGGTCGGCAGATTGTTAATTTGATCCTGAGACTTGATGGCCTTCGAGATCGCCGAGACCTCCACCGCCCCGGCATTAACCTGGGAACCACTGTCGATGTATGCCTGTACTGTAGGCGTCACTGTCACCGAAGACAAAGACCCGGCTGTGCCAACAAAGCCTTCCCCCGATACATTGTTGTTAGCGTCGCCTTCAGGGCTGTCGTTGGCCTCGACCACGATGGTTCCCGCTATGTCAATCACCACATTGCTGCCAATGTGTGCATCGACGTTAGGACTGATAATGGTCTGTGCCGTGGCGTCGCCGGCACCAGCCAACCCACCGGATGCTGCGGCCTGCGCATCCGCGTTGGCATATTCTGTGGTAAATGCCTTGACTCCCAAGCCACCACCAGTCGAAACAATATGGCCGTTGCTGACCGTGCTCTTAACCGTCGGCACAATCGACACGGTGGCAGTCGTATCGCCAACAGCATAACCCAAACCAGCCGCGATGGCATCGCCGATAGCCGTTGCTGACGCATTGGCGCCCACGGTCGAAATGACGTTGATATTCCCCTGCGCCTGAACTAGTCTGCCATCCGAATAGCCCCCAATGCGGCTCTCGACCGTCGGTGTCACAATGACAGTCGCTTTGGATATCGCACCTGCAATGGGAATGACAGCAATGGCCACGGCATTGCCCTGGGCTTCGGTCGTCGCCTTGTCCCTGGAGGTCGCATTGATATTGATAACCCCCGCCACGTCCAACTCGACCGGATCGGCGTAGGCCTTGGTAATAGTATTGATAGTGGCATGTGTCTCAGCACCACTGACGGCAGCAGCAATGGTAAAGCCGCCTGCGACTGACGCAGCAGTAGACTTGCTTGTGATCGTTGCATCCTCGACTGCGACAATGGTCAAATCGCCGGTAACGGTACGGATCTTTGCAGACGTAGCATAAGCTTCAACCTTGTTGTCGATAAAATTCGAGGTGTTGGAAATTCCGATCGAGATCGCCACACCTACGGGGGCAAAACTGACAGCCACCGAAACGGCTGCGACGTCAGCAACAATTGACGACACGTCGCTCGCATTCAGGGTCACACTGTCGGCGGTGATTCCCATCGGACCCACCCCATTCTTGCCAGGATCGGTACCATCGATATAAGCCATGACATTGGCCGCCACGCTGTTAGACGCGCTACCACCCGCCCCGCTCAATGCACCACCATAGATTCCAGACGAAGCCGCCACTGCGACGGCGTTCACCACCGCATTAATTGTTTGATTGGCTGTTGCGGTCACTGTCAAATCGCCTGCCGCATCCAAACTAGTGTCCTTGAGATACGCATGTACCTCTGAACCAATTATGTTCTCGGCAAGGGCCGCACCAACCGATAAAGCCGCACCAGCTCCGATTCCAGCTCCGACCGCTACCGAGATCCCCAGAGTTTCTGCATTGATACTGGACATGTTGTCCGCAGCCAAGACAATATCGCCTGCACTGGATAGCACGCTATTGTCAGCATACGCATCGGTACTACCAAGAATCGTATTGCCGGCGAATACACCCGCACCACTAATGCCAACTCCCACGCCACCAACCCCTAATGCAACAGAAGCCGCGAACGCCTCGGCGTTGATCGTCGCATTTTCGTGCGCCTCAATCGTGATGTTGCCCGAGGCCGAGGTAACTCCAGCATCGATATCCTTGATAAAGCTGGCAACAACGTTATCCACGGTATTGTGAGCAATACCCACACCAATCGAGAACGACACGCCCCCCAAACCAAAGGTTGCTGCCACTGAAACGGCACCTGTCAAGGATTCGATAATCGAGGTATCACTGGCATTAAGATGGACGCTGGCAGCACTGATTCCCTTGTTGTCTTTGTCCCCTTGTATGGTAGCCTGCACCTGTGTGGCGATGCGATTTTCGGCACCTGCACCGGCGCCGCTCAGTGAGACACCAATCGCCCCGCCCGACAAGGCAACTGAAGCTGCGACCACCGTCGCATGTATGTCTTGGTTGGAAATGGCATCTAGCGTCAGCGCACCTGCAGCGTTGACATTCGAATCATGAATATAAGCCTGAACCTGAGCAGCAGCCTTATCTAGGTTAACCAGCTGCCACAGCGTAATGTCAGAATAATCAATGGTAGTCAGCCAGTTCTCATCCCCGTCTGGACGAACGATGCTATCTGTTCCAATAAATTTATAAACGTTACCGGCATTGGCACCCGCAGTGATCTTGACTGTCTTACCGGAGGTGATAGAGTCCGGGTTGTCCCTGATACTGTAATCGGCGGTCGCAGTGTAGTCTGGACTAAAACCAATATAGTTACGTGCTACAGCCACTCCAACCGAGCCAGCCACACCCACTTTACCAGCCCCAACGCCCACTGATACTCCCACAATCGTGGCACCAATCGACGCGTTGTTACTGGCGTCGATGTCCACCTTTCCGCTGCTGCTGACAGCACTGTTCTTCACATAAGCATGGGTACCAGTCAAAATAATGTTGTTGGCGTCGGCGCCAGCGCCGCTCACGCCAACCCCCACTTTACCGAAGCCAGCAGCCATTGATGCTGCTACAGATACCGCATTAATGCTGGCAATTTCAGTTGCCGAAATAGTAATACCACCAGCGGTCGTAGCGGTGACACCAAAATCAGTGGTATCGCTAGTTACGCCATCAGCATCAACAATGTAGGCACCTACATTGCTGGTAATGGTATTGCGTGCGAGCGATACACCTACAGAAACCGATACGCCGACAGTCCCACCAGCCAAACTCACCGAAACTGCGGCCGCCACAGCATTAATGCTAGAGTCGTCGCTCGCTATCAGACCAATACTATCCGCAGAAATACCGGTAACCCCACTACTTCGATCACCTTCGATGAAGGACTTGACGTCCACACCTATCTTGTTCTCTGCAAAAACACCGGTGCCGCTGACTCCCACACCTGCTAAAGCACCACCTCCCAAAGCCACCGAACCCGATGCTACGACCGAGCTGATCGTCTGCCCGGCAATGGCGGTTTGCGTCAGAGAACCATCCGTAATAACGCTTGAATCCACCAGATAGGCTCGCACTTGTGCCGGTGTTTCAACACTGGCACCTAGTGTCCAGCCAATAAAATTGCGCGCGACGGCCACTCCAATAGACGCACCAACGCCCGCAACGGCACCGCCCACGCCCACCGCAGCAGATACTGACACCACGGTGGACGAGATAGTCGATGTGCTAATGGCACTCAGCGTAACATCAGCCGTACTGGCAACAACACTATCCTGGCTATAGGCATTAGCCTTAGACAAAATCACGTTTTGCGCAACAGCGCCCGCACCACTGACCCCCACGCCTACCTTACCGCCGAGTCCCGCGGCTATGGAAGCAGCGACCGAGATCGCGTTGATCGAGTTACGATTGACACTAATGGTGTTGTCATTGGTCAATTCAAGCGCATAAGTAATACCATCAGGCGCGACCAAAGCCCAGCTCTTACCTGGTACTAGAGTCGAAACCTTGAGCTTATCAGCCAGAACCCAATCTGGATTATTGGCGTAGTCCTGTATCCCGAGGTCAACCTCGCTGTTCGCCCCGAAGTAGCGATAAACCCGACCGACCATGCCACCATTGGCATAATCCTCACTAATTTCTACCGAGGAGTTCTCACCTAGCTCCTGGATGCCGTCGTCTGTGGTAAAGAGAGCGGCAGGTGCCACCGTATCAAACACAGCCAATGTTTCTCCCTGCCTCGCGAATGCTTCACGCAGCGTTTCAAGAATCTGGCGATCCGAATTCGCGTCTACCTTGGGTACATCGACAACCACCCAATTCGATAAGTCTTTATAATTCTGGTTACTTAGGTTGAGAGGGTTCTGGACGCCAGTGGTATCGGGGAGGTAACGATAAACCTGACCTGCCTCGCCTTTACTGGCATCGTAGCCTTGAAGCACAAGAACGGTATCGCCCTGGCGCACGCCCTGTTTGTCGCTATCCGTATCGAATGTCACTTCGGCGAAGGAATCGGCCTTGGCAGCATCGTCCAGATTACTCGCGGTCAGAAGACCACTCAGGCTCAAGTCAAACAGATGCTGACCTTGTGTCAGAGCCGAAATTGTAACGCCCCCAGTTGTCGTGGTAACGCCCTGATCCGCGTTGCGGATCGAAGCATCAACATCATTACCGATATCGTTAAAGGCCAACGACAGACCGATGGACGCAGCGATGCCCGCCTTGCCTCCAAAGGAAACTGCTAATGCGCCAGCACCCGCAACAGCATTGATGCTGGACGAATCAACGGCAGATACCTGCACACTACCCACAGTAATTCCGTCGGTCTCTGTGTTGGCGCCATCACCGTCGATGAACGCCTTAACATCAGTCTTAATCTTGTTTTCCGCATAGACCCCTGCGCCGCTGACAGCTACACCGGTAACTCCACCACCGGCAATCCCGACAGCAACCGCAACTACGGTAGCATCTATGCGCGCAGTATTACGGGCATGAATGGTCAGATCACCCAAGGAATGCACACTCGAGTCAACCAAGTAAGCTTGAACCTGACCAGCATTAGCACTGACGTTAACGTGCTTCCAGAGGTTTGGGTCACGGTATTGCTGGGACTGAAGGTAGATGCCTTCAATATAATCTGGCGTATTTGGGTCGTCTATCACGCTCAGCGTGTCGCCAATGTATTCGTAGATGTCACCAGCCAATGCACCCTCCGTAATAAGGACTTTCTTGCCCTTTTCCAGCGTTATCAACGGTGCGTGATTAGAGTCGTAATCTGCGATTACACTGCTACCGCCAGTCGGATCCCAGCCAATAAAATTGCGTGCTACACTCACTCCAATTGCCACGCCCGCTGCAGACCTGATGCCACCACCTATCCCTACCGCCACTGAATCAATAAAGGCATTAACGTTAGAAGTATTAGTGGAAGAGATTTCCACATTACCGACTAGACCATTACTACTACCAATTACACTGTCAACGACATAAGCATTGGTACGCGATAAAATGACGTTTGTCGATTCAGCCCCGCCACCGCTGACAGCAAAACCACTCTGACCAGCAGCAGCAGACACAGCAACTGCCACCGCCGAAGCAGTAATCGATCCGTTGTCAGAGGCACTTACAACAACATCTCCAGCACCGCTAACCACGCTATCCGTGATTGAGGCCGTAACTTCGCTATCAACTGTGTTATGTACTATGGCTAGTCCAACAGCCACACCGATTTGTGAACCACCACTGGTTATGCCGCCGGTAGCAACGGCCAACGCACCGCCGCCAGTAATACCAACAATCTTCGTTGCATTGGTGGCCGTTACAAAGAGCCCGCCGCCAGCATTGATTGAGCTAGCGCTAACCGATGCGATTATTTCTGAATTAATGGTATTAAACGCACCCGCAGCGACGCCCGCAATGGCGAAACCACGACCATCCTTATCGGTAATCGCACTCGCGCCGGCAGTAGCGAAGGCCCATAGATTCCCATCTTCCTTTGCAACCACCTTCACCTCACCGGAAACATCGATGTAATTGACATTCGCAGGTGTGCCAGGCACAAACGCATCCAGGTCACCAATAATGGCCCGGGTTTTGCGATCGAACTCATTAACTGCAATGGAAAAACCAACGCCCAGGCTTTCACCACTGGCAATGCCACCGACCCAGTTGATGTTGGTAGTCAAATTACCAGCGTAGAGACGCGCATCGCGACCTGTAACACGCGCAGTACTTCCCAGTTGCGCAAGCGTATCGCTGTTCTGGATTGTAGTTGCCACCGAACCAGCCAACACGAAGTCGCCTCCCGAAGCACCAGACTGCACCAGATTGATATCCAAAGTGCCTTCTTCGGCCGTTATGGCAAAACCACCGTCTGCGCCGCTGTATATCATTGCGTCATCTTCAACAATAGCGTGCGTAGTATTATTGCGAGTAGTGACAAACACCGACCCGCCTACTCCGCCTTTCTCACCAGCCTCCCCACCAAATGCATCTGGGCCACTGAGTTCCCACTTAACTTTCCAGGGGCTGTTCACAAAAATATCAGTTGTGACATCCAGGCTAGGCAACGAGAAGATGCCCGTCATGTTAATCAGTTGGGCGTAACTGGTGGCTTTAACCGAAACCACCTGTTCCCCCTTTTGGTCGCTCTGCTGCACAGCTTGGTTTATATGGTTGTTTTTCTCATTATCTCGCCAATCGATGTCCTGATTGATCAATACGCCCGATTCGACGATCGCCTCGGAAACGTTGTTTTCCACGATAACGTTCACCGAGGCCGAAATGGTAGCCAACTCAGCTGCAGATGTGCTCCCTACCCAGCTATTAAAGAACGCCCCCTGGGTACCCATGGTACTGTCCAGATATTTAGTGATCGCATCTGATCCTTCAGAGCGGATGCTGTCAACGAGCTCACCCCACGACAGCGGAATATATTCGTCGGGGCGCGTGAGAAATGGATAGGAAACGTCTGAGGTGACGCGCGTGGTTCTCAGACCATCGAGCAAGGCTCCAGAATGAGCTGTCGCCTTGGCCGTGTTATTTAAAACGGCAACATTCACCGCCACGCTGACCCCGACATCAGCCTCAGATTCAGAATCGCTCTGAGCCCCCACCGAGTAGTTCTCGGTGATCGACGCATTAACTTCGAGGTCTTCATTTGATTTAAGAACAGCCGTGCTGCCCACATCGGCGAGCACGGTGTGGTTAATAACGCTAACCGTAACCGCCCCAGCTATTGATACGGGTGAGTCGCTAATCAAGCCACCTGCCTTCTCGGTCAGCTTGCTAAAGAGCAAATCAGGAACGTTGGTGTTTACGATGTCCACAAACTTGGCCCACTGCGTTGGTATCTCAGCTTCGCTGGAAATCGCTGTACTCGCGGAAGCGTTATTTTCCGCGGATAGCTGAGCCACTACACCGATACCAGTGGCAAAACCCGAATCAAGCACATGCTTGGCAGACAGTGTATAGCCACTGCCAGAGACAGGGCCGATATCAATCAAGACACTGTTGCGTGACTCGTTTTCTGATTCTGACAGACCAATCACCTGCGTTTCAGTGAAACGGCTATCGCCCTGAAGGTTATTCTGCCCAGTCGATGCGGCAATATAATAGGTGCCACCATCATCAAGACCATCAATCGCCCGGATCAATGTATGCTCGACGGCAGCTTTACCTGACGTGCTTTTGTCAGACATCAGCGTGAGAGCCATTCCATCCTCTGCCGCCGACAACTGGATATGATCCACATCCACAACAATGACATAGTAGGTAGTGCCGTCATTCAACTCATCCGTAGAGGTAGTCGCAGAGAGGCCAACACCGTCATAGTTAACCGCGTCGCCTGTGACAAAGCCATGATTCGCGATCTGGATAGCATTGTTTAGGACATCACTAGATTTAAATTCAAAACTGGGGGCGTGAAAGACCACCGCCTGACCAAGCTCGAATGTATTGTTAACGGTAGCAACTCGCTGTAGATCGATGGTGTTTGCTTCGGTATCGACATCCGTACTTTCGAAGGGACGATCGTTGTTCTCGGTCACTGGAAACCCCGCTTTGCTGAGTCGAACTATGTTGTTTTGCAAGTAGCCAAGGCTAGCCCTTACTGCCTGCGTTTCGGTCTCGGCCAGCCAGAAATAACCAGAATTCTCCAGATCTGCAATGACAAAGTACGAAGTATTATCCACCAGACCACCGATGCTGGTACCACGGCGGTTGGTATAGTCGATGACATCTTCTGTAACCAGCGCCACATCACCAAAAAATATGCGATTGGTATCGTAATCAACGAAACCAAAGGCTGGGGTAGACGTCTCCCACAGCAAAATATCGGAAAAATCCTGGTTCGTGAGATCCACTGTGTCAGCCACTGAATCGCCAATGAATTTCATGACCGTACCGGTAAGTACGCCATTTACATCTGCTAACAACTCGACCGTCTTGCCGCTCTTCAATCCGGCGACTATCTGATCACTGCTGTAGTCCGACTTGGCCACCAACGGATCAATCTCGAGCTTAACGGTATAGCCTGGTTCAGCAAGCGAAGTGATGCTGCCATCAACAGTGGTATGAATATCGGAATTTGAAATCTGGATTCCTAGACCCAGACCCGCGGTCCCGTCCGCATCCAGCCCAGACTCGCCAGTCGCCTCGGTGTTAACCTCACCTTGAGCCGTAACATTCGCAGTCTTGCCAGCTACGATAGAAGCACCCTCGGCCATGGTGACGTGCGAAGTCACATTAGCATCCGCCACAGCGATAGCGAGTACCGCCGGAGGAGCTGCGTCCTTAATGAAAGAATCGCCCACCCCTGGCAATGCCGGCCCGGCCAGCTGGGTCAATTCAGAATGCGCCTGAGAAACCGAATCAATATTGGCTGTGGCACTGCCGGTCGCAGAAATAATGACGGCGTCGGCAGCATTGATGCCCACACCCGTCTGGATTTCGATGTTTGCCGTTGCGGTAGCCTTGCCATAACCAATGCTCACCAAGCTGCTATACGCTATGCCTGATGCATCGGCGGTAGCTGTGGCATACATCCCGACCGTCCCGCTACTTAGAAACTGGGAACCTTCCTGCAAAGTAATATTAGCTGAAGACTGTTTAACTAGAACCTTTACCGGCATTGCCAGCGCACTACCGAGGTAATCGGTTAAGGGGTCGATAACAAAATTTGAAACTTCCTGCCCTACACCGATCGTATCGGTGAAGCTCATATCTTCCGCTTGAAGCACAAAATAAATGCTGCCGCCCTCAAGTACCGCGTTCTTACCAATATCCAGCGACACAGACCGGTCAGTTACAAACACAGGCAGCAGGTTCTCTAGCGTGGAAACTCCAAGCATACGTGAACGGAAAAAGATGTCGTTCTCGCCAGTGTTAATATGAACATTGTCTTTGACCCTGATGTTGTCGGCGAAAACTTCCAGATAGCCAAGTGAAATATTGCCGTTAAAATCGACCGAGTCCGAATACAGGTCGTCCTCGGGCATATCGGGGTAAATCAGATCGTTACGCTGTAAACGATTACCATAAAGAAGCAGGCTAGCGGAGAAATTATCCGGGAGAGATTCAACCGTAATGGTGTCAGCCCCCTCGATTCCGTCGATACGCAGGGACTCCATGAGATCCACTTGTGAAGAATCGAACGTGATGGTCTGGCCCGAATATTCAATTTTTAATCCACCTACGACATCTGGGTCCGCATAGACGCGGATCGAGTCATTGAAAATCGTGCCTGTAATAACCGGATTAAAAGGGTCGATATTGTTAAAAAAATTGACCTGATCGAGACCAACATAATCAATAGACTTTGAGAACTCGGTTGCAGTACCTGAACTGTCGGCACTGGATGGGTTGAAGACTTGCCAGGACTCTTCGTCGGTCGGATCGACGAAAATCAGACCATCATTTCCACCGGTACCACCATCGACCTTACCAGAAATACTCCCCAATCCTTCGATCAGGAATACGTCGGTGTTGTCAATTACGTCAGTGCTACTGGCACCGATCAGGTTCTCGAAGTCACTAAAAAATACGTTAGCAACCGATACTTCGTCCTCTCCGCTCACGGTCCAGATCACGCTCGGGCCAACTGGGCCGATGATCGTGTCCTCTGTCGACGAACCACCCGTAAAACTATCGACGTTCATAAAGCTAGTCATTCCGGTAGCGCTACCGTCGCCAAGATTGACCGTGACCTGAGTCGTATATGCCGAGTAGTCGATGGAGTCGACTGCTAAATCTTCCAGGGTTATCTCGTTGTCGCCGTCGTCTGTTCTATCGGCGTCACGACCTGCATCTATTATACCGTCGATGGATGCACCATCTTGGACGACGAAAGTGTCGTTGCTGGTACCGCCGATCAGGTTCTCGATCCTGCTAAACGTGATCGCGTCGTTCAAACGCCCCTGGTTATTCCCATTAATAATGCCTGCACCGATATCCCAAATGCTGTCAACATTGTCGCCGACAAGTGAGTTTTTACCGCCCCCACCATCTATACTGCCACTGAACTCTATACCTGAGTTGATTTTAAAGGTATCGTCGGCCAAGCCACCGACCAGGTTCTCGATATTGGCGAATACCCCACCCGTCATCGCGCCACTGTTGCCATCTGTCAGCACCCAATCGAATGTCTGGTCTGGGCCCAGCAAGGTATCAGAGCCTTCCTGTCCATCAATTGTCAATCCGCCGGACCAGCCACTCAGGATAAATTGGTTCGCAGAGTCACCACCGACTAATTCTGCGTTCTCGAAACTCGGTGGATTGTTCAGGGAATCAAGTAAAGTAAATTCCGAAAAATCTGCACTTAGTTTATTATCAAATATAGAGAAATCAACATCACCCTCAGCTACCAAAGTGTCTGTCCCTTCACCCTTGAAGGTCAGAGTCAATGAAGAAAGTGAAGCCAGATCTAGTTTAAGAGTATCGTCACCGTCCGAGCCCGTAATGACAACGCCACCACTTGCTGCGTCGTCGATTTCTGCAAACGAGATGATATGGCTTAAATCATCGACCAGTTGGTATTGAGAATTGACTGCATCTAGAGTCAGTGTCAGATCGGTCGAGGCACCATAAGATAAATCCGCCGACAGTAGAATACGTGGTTCGAGAGGTTCAAACAGCATTTTTGTTTGTCTCTGGGGTGCGGCTTGATTATTGAGTAAAACTTTTGAAAAAAAAGATCTGGCTTTTTTCCAGAAAGGTGGTTTTTTAGAGTTAACAGTCGCGCGATTTCTGGAACATTCAAATGGAAATGCCATAACATCCCTCTCCTCAATAAAAGCCTCGTTCCAAATATTATTATGTAGAAAACGAGGTAATGCTAAATTCCCCATTCGTGCAGCCTGGCTGTCTTTAACTAAAAAACAAGACCCTCGGCTTTCCGTCCTTGCCTCACGGCAAGTTTGGCTTTATCGAACTCTAAAACATCAATATGCAATAAAAACTGATACCCATATGCCTTTTGTAGCCATAGTTAAGTATGAACTCCTAAGCCTAACATCCATTGTTGTAAGTACTATAAATTTAGCCCATTAAAAAGTGTACCTATTAACAAGCTACTGCCTGTAGGTAACCTTAAAAATAAAAACCAACTAAAATAGTAATAAATAGAATAATACCTAACTGTATAGATTGTCAATAAATGTTAGGGGCTCTTAATACTAAACAAACACCAGATTTAAGCTGCTGAGTTAATGCGATAAACTGAAAATTCGGATATGCACGATTACTTCAACAGTTGCAATCTGAGTTAAAACAATTTCCAGAACGCAAGGATTCCTTAACAGTGCGGTTTGTTAACAACACGAATGGCTAGCTCTGGAAACATGGGGACTGATTTGCGTAATGCCTGACCTATGTTCCTAACCAAAAAATTAAAACCTGTTTTCCGATCATTTCTTACCTTAGAGCCTCTTGCAAAACTCCAAATTATAGGAAATCGTATCTAGGAATGACTCTCATTTGTGTTTTTTTAAAAATCAAGAGGGCTATTTTTCAATAATTGACTATTTTAGCTGTGATTTTTAAGTTTTC
>Ga0209395_1001567_pt1 | contig 31721 bp, 29 predicted proteins | sample GOMGulsemesocosm_3_FD_184635 | JGI IMG/M metagenome (GOLD analysis project Ga0209395, IMG submission 184635) | Methane-oxidizing microbial communities from mesocosms in the Gulf of Mexico - GOM9D Gulf of Mexico (SPAdes) (version 2) | ecosystem: Environmental > Aquatic > Marine > Cold seeps... | reverse complement strand
GATTCATGCTTATACCAACGATCAACGTTTGTCTGATGTGTATCACACAGATTTATACCGTGCTCGTGCCGCTGCCATGAATATGATTCCGACAAAAACCGGTGCCGCTGCTGCAGTTGGCTTAGTGGTTCCTGAGTTAGCGGGTAAATTTGATGGTATGGCAGTACGTGTACCAACTATTAACGTATCTTTGGTTGACCTTACCTTCCTAGCACCACGTGATACCAGTGCCGAAGAAGTTAACCAAATCATCGCTGATGCGATTGCTAATGATGCAACGCTAGCGCAAGTACTTGATATTAACGATGAGCCGTTAGTATCAAGTGACTTTAACCACAGCACTTTCACTTCAAACTTTGATGCGACACAAACCCGCGTACAAGGTAGATTGGTGAAAGTAATGTCATGGTATGACAACGAGTGGGGCTTTTCTAACAGAATGCTAGATAACACCATAGCACTGATGAATGCTAAGTAATTAAGTTAAGGGCTGCTGACGCAGCCCTTTTCGTATCTTATAATCCCCCTCTTCACATTTTTTATCTTGGTAATATTAATATGACTCGCAGAACAAAAATTGTCGCAACATTAGGTCCAGCTTCTAGTTCACCAGAAATGATCGAGAAGTTGATTAATGCAGGCGCAAATGTTTTCCGCCTTAACTTTTCTCACGGACAACCCGAAGATCATATTAATCGTGCCAACATAGTCCGCGAAATGGCAGCTAAAAACGGCAAACACGTCGCTATCCTAGGAGATCTACAAGGTCCTAAGATTCGTATTGCTCGTTTTAAAAATACGAAAGTCACCCTAGAAGACGGCGCTACATTTGTCTTAGATGTGGGCTTTGACAAGAACAACGGTGACGAAACGCGTGTTGGTATTGATTACCCACAACTAGCCACTGATTCTGAGCCAGGTAATGTTTTATTGCTTGATGATGGTCGCGTTGTATTAGAAGTACTAGAAGTAAAAGGCTTTGAAGTCATTACTAAAGTACTCGTCGGTGGCCCTTTATCAAATAACAAAGGCATTAACCGCCAAGGTGGTGGTTTATCCGCTGCTGCGTTAACGGATAAAGACAGAGAAGACATTAAAACAGCGGCAGCACTAAATGCTGACTATCTTGCTGTTTCTTTCCCTCGTAGTGCTGCTGATATTGAAGAAGCGCGTGAGCTTGCTTTAGCTGCTGGCCTTAAAGCCGGTATCGTCTCCAAAGTTGAACGTGCTGAAGCGGTTGCCGATAACGAAACCTTGGATGCAATCATTCTTGCATCAGACGCTGTCATGGTTGCTCGTGGTGACCTAGGTGTTGAGATTGGTGATGCAGAATTGATCGGTGTCCAAAAACACATGATCAAACGTTGCCGTCAATTGAACCGCCCTGTTATCACGGCAACACAAATGATGGAAACTATGATTACCAGCGCTATGCCAACTCGTGCTGAAGTATTCGATGTTGCCAACGCTGTGCTTGATGGTACTGATGCGGTTATGCTTTCTGCTGAAACAGCAGCGGGTGATTATCCTGAAGAAGTAATACATACCATGGTACGTGTTTGTAAGGGCGCTGAAAAACAACCTGCGATCAATCGCTCTAAACACCGTTTAGACGTGACCTTCACCAGCATTGATGAAACCATTGCCATGTCAGCTATGTATGCCGCTAACCATTTAGAAGGTGTGTCTGCCATTATTAGTTTAACCGAGTCAGGTACAACACCATTACTGATGTCTCGTATTAGCTCTGGTTTGCCTATCTATGCCTTGTCACCTAATCAAGAAGCACTTAACCGTGTCTCTCTTTATCGTGGTGTGACACCGATTGCTTTCCCTTCTAAAGAATACAATCGTGATAATCTAAACCAAGGTTTAGTCGATGCGATTAAAGCACGCGGCCTAGTTAAAGATGGCGATCTAGTCATCTTAACCAAAGGCGATCATCTTGTGAGTTTTGGTACTACTAATGCAATGAAAATTGTACGTGTTGGTGATGTGCACTAAGCACTCAAAGCACTAAGTTGTTACTATAAATAACCCAGCTTTATTATAAAGCTGGGTTATTTTGGTTTAAAGAGCTTATAAAAGCCTTTAAATGAGCGTTTTAAGGAGAGAAATGATGCAGAAAAAACAAGCTACCACAGGGGCAGAAAAGCGTATCGCTCTGGTCGCTCACGACAATATGAAAGGGGAGTTAATTGAGTGGGCAAATATCCATAAGGACAAGCTAACACCGCATCAATTGTTAGCCACTGGGACAACAGGCAATTTATTAAAAAAACACCTTGGTGTATCAGTAACCCCTCTAATAAGTGGCCCTCTTGGTGGCGACCAACAGCTTGGCGGCATGATAGCGGAAGGCAAGATAGACATACTTATTTTTTTCTGGGACCCTTTCGAACCTATGCCCCATGACCCGGACATCAAGGCGCTATTACGTGTAGCAGCTGTTTGGAATATTCCGATTGCCTGTAGTGTCAGTTCAGCAAATTTTTTAATCACTTCTGCGCTCTTGGCAACCGAGTATGACAGGGCCGTCCCTGACTATGACGCCTATTTAGCCGCCCGAGTAGATTAACAAACACAAACAAGGCAGCTTTTTTTAGCTGCCTTAATATCAGCGCCTTAAATCTTGTTCACTGTCACGGCTTAATGTTAAGTAAACGCCCAAGCCTGCCAACAAACCAACACCCGAAAATAACATCCACACGCCATTCATTAACTGACCATTTGCAGGGTTTAACACAGACTTAAACATTAATAATAAAGCCTCTATCGAAACGGCAATAATAATCGCTGACATAAAGCGCATTATGGTTCGTCTGGTGGAGTTGTAATGATTAATATCCTTACTCACTAACACCTCCTCTTCCAAAATGGTTTTACCCAAGTCAAAAATAGCCAAGCCTAATGTAATCATAACCACCACACTAAAAGAGCTTTCTGTGGTATCCGTTAACAGTGAAAAGCCCTCAATCAAAGACATAAAAGCCGCTGCAAGTAACCACAAAGAAACGAGGATCAATGAGCCCCCAATCAAAGAGTAAATCGCTTGGAAAAATGGGTGCATACGGTTTCTTAAACCATCCCCCAACAAATAAGATAACAAGCGCATCAAACTAAAGTTAATCACCAGGTAACCCATATCCTTTCCTTCATCAGAAATAACATGCTGCACCGATGACAATGCCAACTGATGAGTAGCTGAAGACAAATAGGGCTGGGTAACCACCACTTTACTTTCACTCTTTTTGGCAGCCAAAAAATAAGGCCGACGGCTGCGGTCACTGCCCTTACTGAAAGATCGTCGACCTCGAGAGCTCACCATAGGGCTGTATACCGTTTCTTGTTGCTGAATGCCATTAGCATCCAAACAATAAATCAATTCAATAAAGGGATAAGCACGACTTAGCTGAGCGATCGTTTCAAGCTGAGATTGAGGGTCATTCAGCAAGAGTTCACTGTCTAAACTGGTTAAAATTGAAGCCAGCAAGTCATGAATAACATCCTCGTAGGCACGATATTTGTCTAAGGATCGGAAATAGTTCTGCGTTGTCATTTAAAGCCACACTTTTTGCTAAGTTATTAATTCTATTTATAAAATATAAACATCATTTAAATAAATATTCAACATTCATATAACTAATAATGTGTTTTTTTATGAATCACGCTTTAACCCCCTGTTTCACTCGCTCACAAGCCCATAATCAGCTATATTAGCGCCGCAATATCCCGACACTTTAGAGTCAGCCGGCATTCACTGTCTCTCTTGTGTAATCAAAGCTCGACCGAACAATCTATCTATCACATACAAACGTTTCGACTCAGTGAATAGAACCCCAACCAGGTTGGAAACGTGCTATAGGAGAATTACTTTGCAAGCGAAAGTTGCCCTCATTATGGGATCAAAAAGTGACTGGCCTACCATGGAAGGCGCCGCTCAAATCATGGACCAACTACAGGTCCCATATCATGTGGAAGTCGTTTCAGCCCATAGAACCCCTGTAAAGCTGGCTGAATTCTCTGAACAAGCCGCAGATAAAGGCATTAAAGTCATTATTGGTGGCGCAGGTGGCGCTGCGCATTTACCTGGAATGGTAGCAGCCCACACCCACCTTCCCGTACTTGGCGTGCCGGTACAAAGTAAAGCATTGAGCGGTATGGATAGCCTACTATCCATTGCTCAAATGCCTAAAGGCGTGGCGGTTGGCACCTTGGCAATTGGCACTGCAGGCGCATTTAATGCGGGCCTTTTAGCATGCCAAATTTTAGCTATTTCCGACCCTGAATTAACCGCGCGTATACAAGCATTTCGTATCGAGCAAACAGATACCGTCCTTGCCAACCCAGATCCTAGGGAGTCCTAATGTCTAAAATATGGGTATTAGGTGCAGGTCAATTAGGCGCTATGCTTAAACAAGCAGCAACACCGCTTGGATTAGATGTAGAAGCGATTGATATTGAAAGCCAAGCCAAACTAGATTTAGCGGATGACGATATTGTCACCGCCGAAAGAGAAGAATGGCCAAGCACGCAGGCAACTGACCAGCTAGCAACACATGCTAATTTTGTTAATTTACAGACCTTTCCTCAGCTAGCTGACCGCTTAACGCAAAAGCAATTGATCGATAAGCTTGAGCTTGCAACAGCCCCTTGGTTTGAGGTTAAGCAAGATACAAGCGCAGAGCAGCTTCACCAAGACCTTGGCGAGCGTGTGCTGCTGAAGCAGCGTCGTGGTGGTTATGATGGTAAGGGCCAACATTGGCTTAAACAATCCCAGGACAGCCATGTTCCTGACGATTGGAAAGGTTGTGCCATTGCAGAGCAAGGCATTAACTTTGATGAAGAAGTGTCCCTTGTTGGTGTTAGAGGAAAATCTGGGGAAACTTTTTTCTATCCTCTGACTCTAAACCTCCATATTAATGGCATCTTATATGCGTCACTTGCTCCCCTTGAGCGCTTAGCACCATTACAAGCAAAAGCGCAGCAAATGCTAGCTAAGCTAATGGATGAGTTAGAGTATGTCGGTGTTATGGCGATGGAGTGCTTCCGTGTCGGTGATCAGCTAATGATCAACGAACTGGCTCCTCGGGTTCATAACAGTGGTCATTGGACTCAAGCTGGCGCCAGTGTGAACCAATTTGAAAATCATATGCGTGCAGTTGCAGGCTTACCACTTGCACCCGCTGTGATTAAAAATCAAAGCATGATGGTTAACCTCATTGGCGTACCGGTTAATTATAATTGGTTAGCAATTCCTGGATTAGAGCTATATTGGTATAAGAAGGAAGTTCGTGTTGGCCGTAAAGTAGGACATTTAAACGCCTGTTCTGGCGATCGCGATGTATTGCTGAACGCCCTTACAGAATTGAAAGCGTTACCTGAGCCTTATGACCAAGCATTAGCTTGGTTAAGCAAGCAGTTATCACGCTAACGAAGTTGGGAACATGTTAATTAGTAATGTATAATATACATCTAAATGACGTGTTCCCTACTTTAGTCCTAGATAAGCCTTATATCGCTTAATGGGTATTGTAAGTTCGCCGTAAAAAGAATAACTTTTTCACTATCAAAAGCTATATGGCTTTATCTTTTATGGTAAACCAGTAGAATCGAAAATAATGGAATAACTTATTGATCATAAAGCGAAGATAGAGACTTCGTTCAGCGTCTTTAAGATGTTAGTTTAGGAGAGTACATGCAAGCTATAGAACTTGACCATTATGATTGGAGACTACTTAAAGCGCTGCAAAAAAATGCACGCCTGTCTAACGTCGCCTTGTCAGAAACCGTCAGCTTATCCCCTTCACAATGCTCCAGACGATTGCAACGCCTTGAACAAAGCGGGTTAATTGAAAATTATATTACCCACTTAAACCCCAGTACATTGGGCTTTAATGTCATGGCCTTTGTCAACGTCACGCTTGATAAGAAAGGTGGTAAAACGGCTGCTGCATTCCAAGAAGAAGTGAAAAAGATTGAAAATATTCTTGAATGTTACTCTGTGACCGGTGATACGGATTACCTTTTACGAGTGGTCAGTGCTGATCTAAAAAGTTTTTCAGATTTTATGATGGATAAGCTTGTTTCTCTATCGGGTGTCAGTCAGGTGAAATCCACCGTTATTCTTGATCAAATAAAACATCAAACCGTCCTTCCTTTACCCATATAAACCTCGCTTAGATTCGTCATTATTCCGCCTTGGTATATGACGATCAAAACACCCTAAAGTCCCAGCATAAAACGCCAATTTCAGTGCGTTTTTTTTGTTTATTTCGACATAGCGTCACTTGCAACTAAAAACGACCTAGTCCGGTAAAAACAGACATGTCGATGTCGTTTTTGAACATTCCCATAAAAACAACTCAACGCCAGAATTCACGCTGTCGCACACATGCTTTTAAAGCAACAAATTGACTCAAAAACTAACGGGTCAATATACAAATAATTACTATAATCGAGAGAAGGCGACGACGCTTTACACCTTTAATCTTACTTGAGCTCTAAGTCGCTCAAGCCCCAATACTTAATGAGGAAGTCGCAATGGGTAACAAAATAACACTAACAGACATCACTAACCCTTCCCTCTCTCGAGAAGACGTAAAAGCGTTAATCGAAACTCGTAAACGTAATTTTAGTTTAGAAGCCCCTTTCTATAACTCACAAGAGATTTTCGACTTAGACATGTCTGAAATTTTCTGCAAAAGCTGGATCTTTGCAGGCCTAACATGTGAAATTCCTAAAACTGGCAATTACATGACACTAGATATAGGTAATAACCCTATTTTCTTAGTGCGTGATAAAGAAGGTAAAATCCAAGGTTACCACAACACCTGTCGCCATCGCGGCCATAAGGTTGTTCTTGGTGATGCGGGTAAAGTTGCCAAACTTGTGTGCCCTTACCACCAGTGGACTTACGAACTTGACGGTCAGCTTTTATTCGCTAACTCGATGGAACTGACTGATGGTTTTAATAAAAAAGAATTCAGCCTACATCCTATTTCTGTTGAAGTATTACAAGGCTACATTTTTATCAGCCTAGCGGAAGAGCCAGAACCTTTTGGCGCATTTGCAGAAAAAGCGCAAGCTCACATAGGTATCCATGACCTTGAGAATGCAAAAGTGGCTGTTGAAAGCCATATTATTGAAGACACTAACTGGAAGTTAGTGGTTGAGAATAACCGTGAGTGTTATCACTGTAACGGCGCTCACCCAGAGCTTTTAAATTCTTTAATCGAATTTGATGATACCACTGACCCTAGAGCCACAGATGAATTTAAAGCGCTATGTGCTGAGAAAGAAGCTAAATGGGAAAAGCTAGGTGTACCTTATAAACATATCGAAGAAGGCTTAAGAAACCGTATTGTACGTATGCCTTTGCTTAACGGTGTGGTTTCCATGACCCTGGATGGAAAACGCGCATGCAGCAAGTTACTGGGTAATATTCCAGATGAAGATATGGGTGCAATGCGCTTCTTGCATTTACCAAACTCTTGGAATCACTTCCAAGGCGATCACCTTATTACCTTTAGAGTGCTACCATTAGGCCCAGAAAAAACAATGGTAACCACTAAATGGATAGTTCACAAAGATGCGGTTGAAGGGGTTGATTATGATGTGGAGCGTATGCGCCACGTTTGGGATCAAACTAACCTTCAAGACAAAGATTTGGCTGAGCGCTCTCAACAGGGCATTAACTCAGTCGCTTACCAGCCAGGGCCTTACCACCCAACTTATGAATTTGGTGTTATCAATTTCATCGATTGGTATTGTGATGAACTAGCCAAAGGCTTGTAAATCTCAATCTAATAAAAAGCCCCTGAGTCATATGACTCAGGGGCTTTTTATTGTCCGGATAATATAAACGGCTAGATCACCGCATCATAAGATGAAATTTGCCAAGCTTCTGCTTGCGCTGCATGCAACCACTCTTGCATTGCAGGTAAAGTCAGCATGGCTTGAGACCAAGCTTCAAATTCATCACTGACAAATAGACCATAATTTCTAATGCGCCACATAACAGGAGCATACATGGCATCTACGATCGAAAAAGCACCGCACATAAAAGGCCCTTCAGCTCGGTTTTTCGCAAGACTTGGTTCTGCTTGATAAAACACCTGCCACAATTGCGCCAACCTTGAAATATCATTCAAACTTTCAGCACTCGCTTCCACGCTTACCTGTCGACGACAGTTCATGGGGAACTGGCTTCTAAGCCCCATAAAGCCCGTATGCATCTCAGCTGAAGCAGAACGAGCCATGGCTCGCCAAGCTTTGTCTGCAGGCCAAAGAGAAGCTTGAGGATAAGCCTCAGCCAAGGTTTCCATAATCGCCATTGAATCCCATACCGTTTGCCCATCCATTTTTAATACGGGCACAGTTGCTGGGATTGCCTCTTGCTTTGCAAACTCGGTTAGCGAGTTATCATGGTAAAAAGGAAACAGAGTCTCTTCAAACTCTATGCCAGCTACTTTCATAGCTAACCAAGGCCTTAGCGACCAGGACGAATAATTTTTATAAGCAATGAACAACTGCATCTATCAAGTCTCTTTGTCTATTTGTGATTAAGTAAGTCCTCATGCTAGGCTGAATCATAAAATCATAAAAGCGAATAAAACAAAATAAATGATTCGTAATAAACGAATGGTTAGGGATTATTATGACACCAAAACAAGTCCGGAGCTTACTCGCCGTAAATCAATATGGCAGTATTAAAAAAGCCTCGCAAGTGATACACCTTGCTCCCTCAAGTATCTCAGCCCAATTGAAAGAATTAGCAACTGAGCTGGGGGTAGAAATCTTTGAACATCAAGGACGCAACATTCAGCTCAATGAAGTGGGTTTGTCACTCTTACCTAGTTTCCAAGCTTTCTGCGCTCAGGAAACCCAGATTAAACAATTAGCTCAAAATCATCAGGGTGATCTAAGAGGTAACATCACCCTATTCGCCCCAAGCTCATTATGTATCTATCGACTTCCTCTGCTGATTGAAAAACTACAGGAATCTGAACCTGAGCTTGAAGTCATTTTAATTCATGAACCCTATGACTATAAGGCCGCATTAAAACAAGCTGATATCAATGCCGCGATCATAATGACACAGACATCAAAGCTAAATGAATCCATCAAAGACTGGCATTCAATCCCCCTTGAGCAAGAGCAGGTCATTTATGTCACTAACCCTCACTACTTCGCCCCAAAACACACCTTGTCTCTTAATGAGTTAAATGAGCATGCTTTAATAACAACAGAATTAGAGTGTAATTATAGAATCTCTGCTGACCGTCACTTTGCCGAAGCGGGGTTAATCCTCACACCAAAACAAAGCTTCTCCAATGTGGAGGTTATCAAGCGCTGTCTGTTGGCAAAAATGGGGATAGGACTCTTACCTAAGTGCGTTGTGCAAGATGAGTTAGACCTAGGCAGCTTGATACAAATCGATGTAATAGGTGCACCCTATTCATTTCAGTCTCATATTATTTATGACCCAGAAACCAGAAACAATAAAAAATTAAAAGCGTTTTTAGCATTACTCTAAGCAAGTTTTTATAAGGTTTACGCAGGCTAAATAACGCAAATAAAAGACATATACCCCCCTCACCATCTTATGCAGAAAAGAGTTATTTAATTTAAAAAGCTCATCTTTTAACCAATAAATTAAATAAAAATAACATAGGATTAAATCACCTGAATAAAGCTCACTTTATAACAAGCAAAAACTGACGATTTACAGGCATAAATCTGACGTAAAACATAGAAAAACAACCTTAATATCAAAGTTTAAAAAAGCCGGTTAATTTAAAATGTTTTTTATGTAAAGCAATAAGTTACAATTCTTTGTACAAAAATAAACAAAATAATTTAATATAGCGCTATTCAATTAACCACCTATTTTCCGGTGCTCGACAACCGGCTAGGTCCTTTCACAAATACAGGAAGAATAATGTCAATCTTAAAGCGTCTTACAATTAAACAGCAGCTTGTATTTGGTTTGGCTTTACTCATTTCTACCGTTATAGCACTGGGTTCTTTTTCCTTTTATCAAATGTCGACATTAAGCCATTTGACTGAAGACGTGTTTGACCACCCTTTTACGGTAACCCGCTCCTCTTTGACGGCTGAGGTTGAATTAACGCAGTTAGAAATTCTTGTTGAGAAAAATCGTCATGCAATAATTCAAACACAAGAAACAAAAGATGATATTCACCGTTTAGAGAAGCTGGTGATGAAGGAGCTGCTTCTGGTTCAAGACCGAGTTTTAGGTAAGGAAGCACAAAAACAAATCACCAGTAGCATTGCCCACTTTGAAGATTGGATTGTGCTTGAAGATGACATCCTTAAAATTAAAAATCTAGAAACAACAAGTGCACAAGACAAAATCGACCTAGCGGAAGACAAGCTACATGAGCTAAATAAAGAACTAAACAAGGTGATTGAGTTTTCCGTTCATAACGCAGAAGCTTTTAGAGAAAGCTCAGAAGAGATCCGAAAATCAGCTGTTTCAACTGGTCTTGGCATCATATTATTCGCCGTTGCTTTTGGTATTCTGATCGCAATAGTACTACTGAATAATATTTTAAAACCCATCAATACTCTTACTCGAAGCATAGTTCGTATTGAAAAAGAATCTGATCTTACCGCGAGAGTTAACATAGGTAACAAAACCGAGATTGCACAAACGGCTAAAGCCATAAACGATATGTTAGGTAAATTTCAATCCAGTCTTAATCAAGTCTCTGATGTCGTGCTACAACTTTCTGCGACCTCGGAGCAGACCTCAGCGATTACCGAGCAGACCACAGCGGCGGTTAAAGAACAATCAGACAAAACCCAGTTACTGGCAACCGCGTCACATCAAATGAGCCAGTCCATACGAGATGTTGCCAGTAATGCTAACTCAGCCTCTGAATCAACCATTGATATAAACAGTCGTACTCAGCAAGGCCTTGAAGCCATGCAAGATACCATTGAAGAGATCGGGATTTTATCTAAAAATGTGGGTAATGCAGGTAATGTAATTGCGCAAGTAGAGCAGAATAGCGAAGAGATCGGCTCTATCCTTGATGTTATTCAAGGTATTGCAGAACAAACCAATCTGCTGGCATTAAACGCTGCGATTGAAGCGGCGCGTGCGGGAGAACAAGGACGTGGGTTTGCGGTTGTTGCAGATGAAGTTCGCAACCTTGCTAGTAAAACGCAAGCATCAACAGAAGAAATCAATCGCATGATTTTAAAATTACAAACAGATTCAAGAGAAGCTGTTTCTGTGATGGAGGAAAGCCAAAATACAGCAAGTTCAGCAACAGACAAAGCGAAAATGACCAGTGATATCCTACTGGGTATTAACACCGCCATACATGAGATTAATGAGCAGAACGCTCTCATAGCAAGCTCGACGGAAGAACAGAGCGCGGTAACCGATGATATTTATCAGAACGTCAATCAAATCAGTGAGATGACTAAGCAAACTAATATAGGTGCAGAGCAAACCAAAGAAGCCAGTTTGAACCTTAAGCAGCTAGCGCATCAACTTAAAGACCTGATCAAACAATTTAAAGTCTCTTAAAACAAACCGTCACATTGAAACAAAAAAAGGCAGATTTTAATCTGCCTTTTTATTACGCAATTACTGACCTTTTATTATGAATAACCTCACTGTGATATTCATAATAAATATCATAAGTATCTTCATGGCTATAAACAAAACCTTGCTCTAGACAGAATTGTTTGGTTTGACAGCCTTTTAACGCACAAATTTGAATGCCTTTCTTTGCAACTTGAGCTTGTTCTTTCAAACTAGTCAGAACAAGCTCGCTTAACTGTGTGCTGTGATAATTGGGGTCAATATAAAAGTAAGGAAGATAAAAATAGGTGTCTTCTTCTTCCATCATATAAAAACCAACCAGGTTATTATCCAAGATGATTTTATAAGTCTGCTCAGACTGATAGTCATTAGTAAATCGTTGCACAACACGAATGGCTTCAAAACGGTTTACGGCTTTTAAACTGGGCATGATAGCTCTGACTCTAAGCTCAGATAATAGGCTCATGTCCTCATTCTGGCAGCCTTCAAGCGTCCACTCGTTTATTTTATGTTCTTGACTAAGATGCATAATCCTATCGCTCTATTTTTTATTATTATTCGTTAGTACATCCTGAGTAATATAACGCGTTAGCCCTTGTAATAACATGGCAAACCTTTTTGCTTCGATACTCCCTTCGCTAGGCATCAAATAAGTCGCATTAATTTCAAGCTGTAAAGTAGGCACCCCTTTAGCGCTCGAAAACTTAGCAATTGTCTGTTGTTTGCTCGCACTAAAACGGTTGTACGAAATATTCAATATGCCTTCTTTAGCCAGCCGTGCAATAAGGTTAGTGACGAGTGTCTCATCACCTAATAATGACGTTCCCCCCATAGTACCGATATCAAGGTCATAAGGGCGCATTGGGTTACTCCCATGAATATCCAAGACTAATATAGGATTTACCTGTTCAATTAACACTGCAAGCTGACGCTTGAAGTCATTATCGTCCTCATAATTTGCATCTGTCTCACTTTCATACGTCGCATAAATAACATGAGCGCCCACTAATTCTGCCAATGCAATGGCATAAGCCGCGGTTGCGCCGCCATCAGAAAATCGATATTTGCCATTTCGAAAAGGACGAACTGAATGAGGCGCCGTAATAATGATGGCTTGATCTCCTGAAACGACCTTAAAGGTATTTTGCCCAGCAGGCGTCGCGACACCTTTCCTTTGATTCAAACGTTTTTCAATTTCGATAGATGAACGGACTAATTTGGGCTCTATGATGGCTTTAGGATAGGCCTGTTGCAGGCTATCCTCTTTTATCTCGATAACGCCAGCTACTTTCACTCTCATATTATTACAAGCAACTAACGAGAAGAGACTAATGAGTAATAGCAGTTTAATACCTAGGTTTTTATATGACATGACCACTCCCTGTATTCTTGTCTAAATAACGTACGAAATACGGTACCATATTCTCATCAGAGTTAATAATTGCTGTATTTTTATTCACTTTCAGCTATCCATTATTCCCTTTCAATCGCATTATTTTTATATTGCATAAAATGCAACACTATAATGAGAATATATCAATATACACAAGACAAGGCTTTCTGTAGAGTGAGCCACATCTTGGGGAAAGCAGCTAATTCCTCATATAAAAACATTCTTTTTTTCTTATTTATTTAGGGTAGTTTCATGTCTAACAACTATTTCAATACCTTGCCGCTTCGCGAGCAATTAGAGCAATTAGCTAAATGTCGTTTCATGTCTATGGACGAGTTTCCAGATGGCGTTGAAGCGCTTAAAGGCAAAAAAATGGTCGTTATCGGTTGTGGCGCACAAGGCCTAGCACAAGGTCTTAACCTACGTGACAGTGGCTGTGATGTTTCTTACGCACTACGTCCTGCTGCGATTACTGAGAAGCGTCAGTCTTGGAAAAATGCCACTGAAAACGGTTTTGTTGTGGGTACTTATGAAGACCTAATCCCTACTGCTGATGTAGTACTTAACCTAACACCTGATAAGCAACATACTCCTGTTGTTAAAGCGGTTATGCCGTTAATGAAGCAAGGCGCTTGTCTTTCTTACTCACATGGCTTCAACATTGTTGAAGAAGGCATGCAAATTCGTGATGACCTAACTGTTATCATGGTTGCTCCTAAGTGCCCAGGTTCTGAAGTACGTAACGAATATGTACGTGGCTTTGGTGTTCCGACTTTGATTGCTGTTCATGAAGACAACGATCCTAAAGGTGAAGGCCTTGCACTGGCTAAAGCTTACGCTGCCGGTACTGGCGGTCATAAAGCGGGCGTTCTAATGTCCTCTTTCATCGCTGAAGTAAAATCTGACCTTATGGGTGAGCAAACAATCCTTTGCGGTATGCTACAAACTGGCTCTATCCTTTGCTTCGACAAAATGGTTGAAGAAGGTGTTGATGCAGGTTACGCCTCTAAACTGGTTCAATACGGCTGGGAAGTTGTGACTGAAGCACTTAAATACGGCGGCGTAACTAACATGCTTGATCGTCTTTCTAACCCAGCTAAGATCAAAGCATTTGATCTTTCTGAAGAATTGAAAGTCATCATGCGCCCGCTTTACAACAAGCACCAAGATGACATCATCAACGGTACTTTCTCTCGCGTTATGATGGCAGATTGGGCTAACGATGACGTTAACCTTCTAGGCTGGCGTGCAGAGACTGCAGAGACAAACTTCGAAAAAACCCCTGCAGGCGATGTTGAAATCACTGAACAAGAATTCTTCGACAATGGCATCTTGATGGTTGCTATGGTTAAAGCCGGTGTTGAACTTGCTTTCGAAACTATGACTGCTGCAGGTATCGTTGCTGATTCTGCATACTATGAGTCTCTACACGAAACACCACTTATCGCGAATACAATCGCGCGTAAGAAGCTTTACGAAATGAATGCGACTATCTCTGATACTGCTGAATACGGTTGTTACCTATATAACCACGCTTGCCTACCACTACTTGCTGACTTCATGAAAGACATTAAGACTGACGTGATTGGCCGTGGTCTAGACTCAACTGAAACTGGCGTTGATAACGCTCGTTTGATCGAAGTCAATAAAGCACTTCGTTCTCACCCAGTTGAAGCTATTGGTGATGTTCTACGTGGTCACATGGCTAACATGAAAAAAATCGTTTAATCGATTCTTTTCAATAGCATAAAAAAAGCCAAGACTTAGATCTTGGCTTTTTTTTACATCCAATTAATTCAGCTTCAATGATGAGGCTGTTGCTTGTTATTGACCGAAGATAGCGACTACGGCAATCCAGCCTATAAATAAGACAAAGTGCAACTTGCTACTTAGCGACATATAACGCCAATATTTATCTGTTAATCGGTTAGTCACACATATCTTCTTATACTCTTCAAGCTGCTCTTTTTGCTTAGCTGGACTAAAGTACTCTTGATAATCTGCCCCATATTCCTTCAATGTCGGTACTATGATTTTTTTACGTATATAAATCACTCGTCCTATTGCCGCTGCAAATAAGAGCCAGTAAGCAAAGATGATAATCTCAGTATTCATAAAAAGCCTATTATTTAATTAAAATGGCATACCATTATTGATGGGAATTGAAATGCTCGCTTTCATTCGCCCTGATTTGCTATCTGACATTTCGCTCATGCTAATACCATGGGCAACCATCGCCATATGCTCTTCATTATAAGAGGTCCATTCTAAACGACCGTATCCCGTGGTAAAGGGGAATTCATTTTCACTGTCGTTATGAATAAAGTAGAAGCCTGAGCTGTGGGCAGGTAAATCACATAGATTCCCCATGGTATTGCAGTTCATTAGCGCGCCGATAGGTAGAATACTGGCGTCAAAATCGTCTGAGCTTGCCACATCCCCTTCGGCATCATACAAGGTCATTTCAATGGTAATAGTGGAATCAGATAGATTACTGACGTGAATTTGAGTACTGGAAAATTCATTACTAACCGAACCACTATAAAATGCGTTCCAATGGGGAATAATAGCGCGTCCAGAAGAGTCTGCGAACGAGCTCATACTGCCCAATAAAGCAGAAAGTAAAATCAATGGTTTGACGATTTTCATACAGAGTCCTTTGTATAAAGAAGTATAGATCAAGTAAATAAAGTCTTTAGTCATGACGCTAATGCGTCATTTTACTTTAGCACCATCCATGAGGGCGCTATATGATAGCCTGCTTTCACCTTATATCTCAATCCAACAGTTTGATAAATAAGCTCATTTATTACCCAATAAAACACAATAAATCTTTCACATATCGAACTTAATTCATAATGTGAAATCAAGTAAAGACTAACCTCTCTTGAATCCATACCATTTTCGACACACATTCACTAAAATAAAACCTGTTTTAAAATACTCATACAGGCTCAAAGTTAGGAGATTAAGATGCAATACAATGTTTATTTATCCGGTGAAATACATTCGGATTGGCGTGATCAGATTAAAAAAGGCATCGCTGAAAAAAATCTACCTGTCACAATTTTTGCGCCAAATTGCCACCATGAATCCAGTGATGAAGTGGGTAATGCCATTTTGGGCGAAGAAGATAAAGCCTTTTGGAAAGATCACAAAGCCGTCAAAATTAATGCGATTCGCATTAATAATATGATCAAACAATCTGACATTGTTGTCGTCCGCTTTGGTGATAAATATAAACAATGGAATGCCGCATTTGATGCAGGTACGGCCGTTGCACTGGGTAAATCTTTAATTACCATGCACTCTCCTGATTTGACCCACCCACTTAAAGAAGTGGATGCTCAAGCGCTTGCAGTCACTGAAACACCCGAGCAAGTGGTCAGCATACTCGAGTATATCTGCCAAGCGTCATAAGATTATTTGATGTTATAAAAAGGAAGCTTAGGCTTCCTTTTTTGTGTCTATAAAAAAGGGATAATATAGCCTCTAATCATATAATCTAGGGACTAGGGACTAGGGACTATATGTTGCATTTAACTTCTTACAAAAGAGGGTAATGAAAAACCAAGTTGCAGTAACACTAAAATAAATTTCGCCACCAGCAAGATTGAAGGTGATCACATGGGAATTTTACTCAACCCCACGCCTTTGGCTAACTAAGGCGATGCCACACAGCAAATATGTCACCACTAAGCGATCAGGTTTAACATCATCATAATTTTAAGCCTGATGTATTATCAGTGCCCTTGGCAGATAACAGCCACTTAGGGCTGTTCATCATACGATTGTCCATCACACTTTTCATTATGAGAATGATTTAATCAGGTGAATTGAAGGTTTAGATCTGGGTTGGCAGGCAGCACAGGATAACGGCTAGAGATGGCAAGCCGGTTCCAAGCATTGATAACGATACTCAACCACTCAACGGCGGCAATTTGTGGTTTTGTTAATACCTTGGTCGCCGCTCGATAAACAGATTCAGGCACCTGCCCCTTTGAGATCAATGTGATTGACTCCAATAAATCTAACGCCGCTTTCTCTTTATTATCAAAATAAAGTGATTCTCGCCAAGCGGATACCAAGCTTATTCTTTCAATGGGCTCACCACTATCCGCAGCATCTTTGGAGTGCAAACGAATACAAAAAGCACATTGATTAATTTGTGACGCGCGCAGCTTTAGAAGATGACTAAACCCTTCATTAATGCCGGCTTCTTCGATGAATTGAGTCGCAATGCAATCAAGTTGCACCACTGACTTATACATGACGGGACTTGCTTTACCTAGATTGACTCGATCTTCCATTTTCTACCTCAACATATTCTTCAATTAAATAAATGAATACGAACCTCTATAAAACTAGTACGCTTTACGTAAATTCACATAATCAATTATCTAAATAAATCTCAGTTAGTAGAAAAATACGTTAACACCTGTCCACAGGGGTATCAACCGACTTGTTTAATTCGGTTCAACAAATTCCTCGATAGGATACAGATGTCATACATTCGTAATTTTTACGAAAATTATCTGAAAATAATAATGCCTCTCTCGATTAAAATCGATTGTTTTATGTTCGTCAGATCAGTAAATTTCAACCAGATAAAATTGAACCCTAATTCAATTTTTGACTATATTTAAAAAACACTTATTTTTGGACAGAATATATGCAACAAGATCCCATAAAAAAGGGAGCTTTTCTATTACCGCTTATTATCTCATTGATACTTACTTTCCAAAGTGAATTAGCCATAAGCCAAAACAGGGATATGAATCAGGTCAACATTATCATGTGGCACGATGGTTATTACCATGCCCTTATTAGGCTTGCCATGCAAAAGACGCCATTAGAAGGTTCAACAAACATTATTTCAGTGCAATACAATACTGAATTCTCTCGGGATAAGATGACGCAAAAACGCATGTTAAGTCATTTAGAGAAAGGCGAGAAATTGCATATCAAGGCAATCGGAGTCACCCAAGAAAGACTTGATCGTTTTATTCCTATTCGTATTCCCTTACTAAAAGGAACCCTAGGAATTAGAGTGTTCTTGATTCACAAGGACAATCAAAAAGCCTTTTCTAATATAAAGTCCTTTGCTGATTTACAAAAAAACTTTGTGGCTGGGTTTGGGGAGCAATGGTCTGATATCGCCATATTAAGAGCAAGCGGCCTTAAGGTATCCGGCGTTGCTAAACCCTCGTTACTACCGCAAATGTTAAGCCGTAAGCGTTACGACTTTTTCCCCCTAGAGGCACAAGCAGCCTACAGTGACGAGTATTTGAACTACATAAATATTCAGGTAGAGCCTAATCTTGCTCTTTATTATGTTTACCCACGTTATTTTTTCATCAGTAAAAATCAGCCAAAGTTGGCAGATAGAGTAAATCGAGGTTTACAACTTGCACTAGAAGATGGCTCATTTGATCGTCTATTTTTTGAATATAACGCTCAATTCTTAATAAAATCAAACCTCTCTAATAGAAAAATTCTTAAACGGCTAGCTAACCCTAATTTTCCTAAATCGGAAGAAGAACCCGATATCAGTTGGCTTTATTCTGATTGGCAGTAACATTTAAAGTTATAAAATAGATTGTCACGTCCTGTATAGACATGTTATAAAAAATCAGCTTCAGATGGTCTGAAGTCTTAAGAGGCTGATTTATATCCTATGTTAATTATTGCTCTTTTAATCACATCTCTAGCGCTTCCATTCCCTGTATGGAAGAACTACCACCTGCGTCAACGTCAGCGATAACCCTCAATCGCTTTGCACGGTATGCCAAATAAATATTTTCTGAATACTCGATTTTTCTAGTCCCAGAACGGCTATCGTTTTTTTCACGTATCCCCAACTTGTCACGTTTGTGAATCTGTCTTTTAAGACAGCATACTTATGCTGTTCATAAGCGGGCAAGTTATTAACAATTCATTTGCACGGAAACTCTAATATGACTTGGATAACTACAATTTCTTTTGAAGAAGCAAGCGGTAAAGTAAAAAAACTCTATGAGAGGATCAAAGGGCCTGATAATAATGTGGATAACATCATGATGGCTCATAGCTTACGCCCCCATACTATGGAAGGGCATATGGCTATTTATAAAAATGTCATTCATCACCCTCGTAATACGCTACCAAAATGGTTATTAGAAGCGATCGGCGTTTATGTCAGCTTATTAAACCATTGCGAATACTGTATAGAGCATCACTATGTGGGTATGGCGCGCTTGCTGGACGATGAGCAAGAAGCCGCTAAAATCCGTATGTCACTTGAGTCTCAAACCCCTGAGGTCACCTTATCCGGACGAGACCTAGCAGCCCTAAATTATGCTAAAAAATTAACACTAACACCGACAGAAATTACACCCGAAGACCTTGGAGAACTGCGAAAAGCGGGGCTTGAAGATGGCGAAATTCTTGAAGTGAACCAAGTAACCGCTTATTTTGCTTATGCAAACCGTACCGTATTAGGTCTAGGCATCAATAAAGAAGGCGATATTATCGGTCTTTCTCCGAATGATGGCGCTGATATGGATAATTGGAGTCACCAATAAGGGTTGCCTATTGATAGGGGGCTCACCGGCCTCCTAGCAATTTTCACTACAGCTCAGCTGCTGGTGAAAATTGCCATTAATAATGAAGCCCCTTGTTATTGTCTTAGTCTGTAAAACCGTCAATATTGTCTCAACCCTTGATCTAAGACACTTTCTTCGATCTCTATGGTTAAATTCACGATTAGAGACATATTACAAATGAAGTCCCTCATACATCCTAGTACCCTATTCCGTCACCTCATTAACCTCTATCCACCTTATCTTTTTACGGGTATCAAGGTGTCATCTATCAGTCGTGATTTCCATAATTTACAGGTAGATATGAAACTGACTTGGTATAACAGAAATTATGTCGGCACTCATTTTGGCGGCAGTCTTTTTGCCATGACAGACCCCTGGTTCATGCTGATGTTAATGCAAATATTAGGTAAAGATTATCTAGTTTGGGACAGTAAAGCAGCCATTGATTTTATTAAACCGGGCAAAGGAAAGGTATCTTGTTACTTTAATATCAGCGAAGAGATGCTGTCTGATATTAAGCAAAAAACGCAATCGGGGAAAAAATTTACGCCTGAGTATGAGGTACATATACTAGATCAAGATGGAGAGCTTGTAGCAAGGGTTAAAAAAGAAATTTATATCAGAAAAAAGAAAAACAGCTAGTTTATTACCTCTTAGATTAACAGCCTAACTCTCTTATCTCAGCCCGACAAAAAGGGCTGAGATAAGACAGCTTATTTAAGTTTTTATATGCTTGGTTGCATCATTTAGATCATGCACATTAGATTGTAATGCTTGAATCATCGGCTCTACTTCATTTACCGTTATGCGTAACTCATCTGATAAATTTTGTACGTTACTTAGATTCTCAGAAATTTTTTCACTTGTGCCCAAATGCTCCTCAGTTGCCGATGCAATTGCCTTATTCAAAGAAAATATCTCTACGGCAGACTCTTGAATATTATTTAAAGCATCGCTGGCACTGGCTACATTCCCTCGAGTTGATTTCATTTTCTCAGCACTTGAAGTGATGGTTTCGGTGGAGTTATTAGCTTTCTCTTGCAGGGATAAGATCATAGTTTCAATTTCCCCTGTGGACTCCTGTGTCCTTTGGGCCAAAGAACGCACCTCATCGGCTACCACTGCAAAACCCCGTCCTTGTTCGCCCGCTCTTGCCGCCTCTATCGCTGCATTTAAAGCCAATAAGTTTGTCTGTTCAGCAATGGCTTTAATGACATCTAGAACATTACCTACATTATTACTTTCGACAGCCAGCTGTTGGATGGTTTGAGAGGTATTACTAAATTCTGTTTCTAACTGCGAAAATTCAACCGTCGTTTTTTCAAATATAGTTTTACTCGCACTCGCCTCCTGCTCTGAATGTCCTGCGCACTCTTCAGCACGGCTGGTGCTCTGGGCAACACCTCCCAAGGCACTCGCCATATCCTGCATAGCACTAGACGCCATCTCCAACTCTTCACATTGGCGGTTTACTTTTTCAATATTACTGGCACTACTAGCACGAATGCTTTCGGACATTTCTGTGATAGCCGCGTTTACTTCATTAATTTTATTAATCGTTAAACTATAACTACTTAGTACCTTATTAATGCTTTTAGCAATCACACCTAACTCATTTTTATCACCATCATCGACACGTAATGCTAAATTTGAGTCATCATCAACTTGTTTTAAAACGCGTGCCATATCATTAATAGGCGTAGTCACCTTACGACTGACAATAAAATAACCAATGATGGATACAATAAATACAACGCCTAATACGATATTCCCCATCAACACCTTTGATTGAACCTTATTGTACGCAACTGTAAATTGCTGTGAGGTTCGCCCTTCAAGCTCGGTAAAAAAAGTTTCGATCGGGGCCATGATCTTAGACTTTTCCCTATGGTATTCGTTGCTGTGTAAAAGCTGAGCCGCCATGGCCATGTCGGGTGACCCTTTAATCGTATACTTACCATTTTTATCAGGAAACAAACCCTTAACTGCGTTCATTGCCCTGACTTCCATATTAATAAGTTGATCTGAGTTATTTTGAGCTTCTTTGAGTAGGGCAAACTCAGCATCAGTAAAACCAAAGTTTTGCATCATTTTTTGCAAAGCGATGCGATCGCCATTAGGTTTAGGCTGCTGGCCATATTCCAACACCATATCCCAATATATAGTATGATAATTTTGTGGACGGGGTTTATCACCATTTCGTATATGTAAAACATCCATATACATTTTTTCGTATTTGTCATCACCCGTTAGCACATAAGTACGTCCTAAACGTGTTAAGTCATCAGAGCTTTGTCTTAGCTCATCTGCTGCTTGATAAGATTGATAACGAACCTTAGCCAGGTTATCAACATCTTTTAATAATCCATTAAGTTGCAAGATCACAGCCATCCCGATTGCAATACAAAGACCTATTAGGGTGAAAACAATTTTCATTGTGTTATTTATATTCACAATCAACTGCCTCATAATTTGATGGATTTCAATATTAAGAATACGCACTAAACTGAAGCCCCATATGGGCTTTTTTGTAGCAAGATGTAGCCAAAAAGGGGTTGTGAATTTTGATTAATGGCTTTGAAATCCACCGAATACTGGCAACTCATTAGCAAAAGCGTCGCTATCTGACAACTAAAAGATAAAAATGTCGCAATGAGGCAAATAGAATTAAACTCTGTTTAACTCTTTGCACTTAAAAGAAACGACTAAAAAAACTGCATAATTCAACCACTGTCACTAGTAGGTTTCACGTTACAATAGGACATTTGAATTTTTTGATAAAAGAGAGATCAATGCACACCATTAAAGCTCATGACCTATCTGTTCAATTTGACAATGAATTTACATTAAATAATATCAACTGGACCATAGAGCCAGAGCAGCATTGGGTTATTACAGGCAGTAATGGAGCGGGAAAATCAGCACTGGCTGCCAGTTTATGTGGTTATGGCGACATCACTTGCGGTAATTTATCTGGCCTACCTAATAAGGTTGCCATTGTCTCTTTTGAGGCCCAAGCCGAACTCATCACAGCGGAACTTAAAAAAGATGATGCTGATATTATGGATGTGGTTGTCTTAGGCACACCTGTGAGAGAGATATTAGAAGGTGATCAAAGTACTAAGGTAAATCCAGTATTAGTAGAGCAACTGATTGCTAAATTTAAGTTAGAGTATTTACTTGATCGCGCTTTTCGTAAGCTATCAACCGGCGAAAGTCGCAAAGTCATGCTGGTTAGAGCATTAGCAAGTGAGCCTGACCTGTTAGTACTTGATGAGCCTTTTGATGGCTTAGATGCCGACACGTTAGAAATGCTACAAGGCTATTTACATCAAATAAAAGAACATATTCAACTTATCATGGTACTTAATCGATTTGATGAGTTTCCCTCTTTTATCAGTCATGTGGCCTATGTCGAAAATGGTCAGTTAATCCATGAAGTCAGCACTGAGAACAAACAAGCCTATGGTGATCTTTATCAATTGATGCACCTTAAAACCACTGACTTATCTATTCCACCCGCTAGCACTAGTTCCTTATTAGATAACCTAGATCCCTCTGAAGCCCTCGTTGACCTTAAAAACATTCACGTTCAATACGCTGATGCCACTATTTTAGATGATGTTAACTGGCGCATAGAAAGACAAGAACATTGGCAATTAAGTGGCCCTAATGGCAGCGGTAAAACAGCTATCTTATCCCTCATTACGGGTGATCACCCGCAATGTTATGTGAATGATATTTTTGTATTCGGTTTCCAAAGAGGTAACGGCGAAAGTATTTGGCAAATTAAACAGTACATAGGATATGTATCGACAGCACTACAATGGGAATACAGGGTGGGTACTAGCCTAAGAAACGTCATCATTTCAGGTTTTTATGACAGCATAGGTCTTTACAATAAAAGTACTGATGTAGAAAAGAACATAGCTAACCAATGGCTTGCACTACTTGGAATGAGCAAAAAAGCAGACCAACCTTTTAATCAATTATCCTACGGAGACCAAAGGCTTATCCTTATCGCTCGCGCTATGGTGAAACACCCACCTTTGTTGATTTTAGACGAACCTTGCTTAGGTCTTGATGACATCAACCGTCAGCTTGTGTTAGCTCTGATAGAAAGAATTTGCGCGGACAGTGAAACGACTGTTATTTATGTCAATCACCATGCTGAGGATAAAATCCCAAGCATTGATAACCACCTAGCGTTAACGAAAATACAAGATTAGCAAAGCCTAAGGAACAGATAATAAGCCACCTATTCTCTGTTTTTAAAAAAAGCGTCAAACCAAGCCTTCTTTGAAATTACCCAGCGTTCTTTTGAAAAAAGCAGCGCTATATGACGCTTTTTTTGAAAGGCCTAGGTGGTTATAAATTCGCCACTCAGGGCTTTAAGCTCTTTACTTTGTTGGTTTATATGCCCACTAGACGCCGATATTTCCCCCATTCCTTGAGCATTCTGCTTAGCGGAGACATTAATCGAAATTAATGACTGATTAATTTCATCTGTGGTTGAGGATTGCTGCAAAGCTGCTGTGGCTATTTTTGCCGCATTATCACTGATTAATTCAACTTCTGAGAAGGATCGGTTAATGGCGCATTCCGTTATTTTCGTTGCCTCAACCGCTTTAATCACTATGTCATTACTACGATTAATAACTGCCACCACGTCTTTTACATCACTTTGAAGGTGTTTAATCATATCCTCTATGTCCGTCGTAGAGAGTTGAGTTTTATGTGCTAACTGCCTTACCTCATCTGCAACAACAGAAAAACCACGTCCCTGCTCACCCGCTCTAGCCGCCTCTATCGCAGCATTCAATGCCAATAAATTCGTTTGATCTGCTATGCCTCGAATAACCTCTAGGATAGCACCAATTTTTTCAGACTTACTGTCTACAGTTTGAATCGCTCCTGTAGCGCTTTCTAATTCACTCGATAACCTGGTTATTGAACCTATGGTTTCTTTAACATGTGTCCTCGCTTTCGCAGAGGAACCCTTGGCAGTCAGGCTGGAATCAGCAACTTGTTGCGCATTGTCTGACACGCCTTTTATTGTCACTGTCATTTCGTTCATGGCACATGCCACCTTTTCAATACTCTCCTGTTGCTCATTTAATGTGATATTGACCTGCTCGGCCGCAACACAACACTGACTTGCACCAGCAGATAAAACATTGGCTACCTGGCTAATATTTCCAATCATGCAATTCAGCTGACCGTTCATTTTTTGTATTGAGCCATAAATTCCTGAGTACTTCTCTTGCTTATCAAAACTTGAGGTTAAATTACCGCTAGCAATAAGTTGGGCCACATCATTAATTTTATTAGGCTCCCCACCAATTGGTTTGGTAATCGATATGACAAGTCGATACGTTACCAATAAAATAAAAATACTCGTTATAGATAATACTAGGATCATTACTTCTTTTAAAAAAATGACGCCTGAGATAGCTTCGGCTTCATCAATTTCGGCGATGAGCGCCCATTTTAGATCGTGTACCTGAAGAGGCGTATATGAAGATAGAACAAGATTACCGTTATAGTCGACTATAATTTTACTATTACTAATGCCTTTTACCGCCTCCTTAGCGGCGTCAGTTAATACGCCGTTTTCACGTACAGAACCGGTAAAACTTGCGTTAACAGAGTGTCCTATAGGATCAAGAAAAGAGTCCGATCGCATTCTATGATCAGAACCAATTAAATAGGTCTCACCCGTATCCCCCATACCCGCCCGCTTTTGCATCATGCCATTAATATGATCAATGGAAAGTTTTAAAATAATAACGCTGTCAATTACCCCTTGCTTCTCAATGGGGTAAGAAATAAAAGCTTCCGGCTTATTATTACTGGCAGCATAAGGTGAGAAGTCCTCTATATGAAAATTACTATCCTGATTCTTCGTTCTCGTATTGCCTGCTCTCCCCTCATGTTCAACCTCACTCGTATCGTCCTCTATACCCAATGTACGTTTAAAAATTCTACCTAAGCCCGAATCTTCAAAGGGTCCGGTTAATACATTGCTTTGATAATCAGCCAATTTAGCCACACTAAAGAAAACCTCACCTTTAGGGTTTATTATGAGTAGATCGTCATATCCATAAACTTCAATATAATGCTTAAAATAAGCCGCATTGCTTTTAGCCGCGAGAATCTCATCTTGTATTGATTCTGCCTTATCAAAAATAAGTGCTTTAACCGCATGCTGTAACATGATGATATCGGCTTCTCTTTCTTCAAAATATTCTTCAATTTGTGTTTTCTTTATTTCACGTACCGCTTCAAGCTTTGAGAAAGATTGTTTTTCAAGTGAGGAGGTTGCGAGATGAAGAGTGAAATAGCCGAATAACAGCAATGGGAATAGACCGACTGCTAAGAAAGCAATCAAAATTTTATTTTTAAGTTTCATTAAGCGCACCGTTTAACTAATTTCAAGAGCTAAGCTCATAGACAAAAAAACGACGATTAAACGCAGTATTTAAACGTGATTTTTCGCTATCCATTAATACCTTCCAGCGTGTTAGACCAACCACCCTGTAGAGACTTATGCTGAAAAATAGATACTTTAAAATACCTAAAGAATATGCAGAATATGTGAACAAAATTCAGATTAATTATCCAAATAGACGTTCCGAATAATAAAAATAATAAAAAAAATAAAAAATTGTTAAATTCGAAATTATATTCAACTATTCCCTTACTCAAATTAGGTATTAATCCTTTTTAGGTTAACGATTAACTTAAGCGCTAACCTTTTCGTTTAAGGTGATAATAAAAACAGCCGTGGCAGCTTGCGTGGTGAATATAAATGTATGAGACAAGGAAAAATAAAGTCACTTCGTCACCTGAACTTAAGCTAAGTGACGAAAAAACTAGTGAAGAAACTAAAGAACCAGTGATTAAGTCATCTCTTCTCAGTCTTATCAGAAAAAGCGTCAAGCAAGACGCCGCCTTGAGCTACTTCTTACTTGAGATCAGAGGCGTCTCAAAATGCACGCCTCAATGATAGGCACACCATTTTCGGCCAGTTAAAGCGCCCTCTTCAATCAAGCACCTTTAAGACCTGAACCTTGCTTGTTATCATACGCCATAAATTATTATGGATAGTTAAAGTGCATACTCTAGAACAACTTAAACACGGTAAACTTGCGGGTATAACACGCTTAGATCTTTCTGAAAACTTATCTGAATTTCCTTCTGAAATTTTTGAGCTTGCAGATAGCCTTGAAGTGCTCGATTTATCCGATAATCAATTGCATGAATTACCCCAAGACCTTAACCGCTTGCATCAGCTAAAAATTCTATTTTGTTCAAATAATCAGTTCACCTGTTTACCCGATATGCTGTCGCTTTGCCCTAAGCTGGAAATGATAGGATTTAAGTCAAATCAGATAACAGAAGTGCCAGCGTCCTCTTTGCCACTTAAAACCCGCTGGTTAATTCTGACAGATAATAGAATCTCTCAACTGCCAGAAAAACTAGGTGAGCTTAAACAACTTGAAAAACTCATGCTTTCAGGGAATGAGCTAATTCAATTACCCCACTCCTTACATCAATGTCATAACTTGGGATTAGTACGATTATCAGCTAATCAACTCTCTCAATTTCCTGATTTTTTATTAGATTTACCTAAACTTGCTTGGCTCGCTTTTTCTGGTAACCCTTTTTGCCAAGACAGTAAGAGTAGTGGGCAGATACAGATATTGAATGCTGACATTTTTAGTTTAAAAGAGATTTTAGGCCAAGGCGCCTCAGGTGTCATTTCAAGGGCCCTAGTTTTAGACGATTCTCTCACTCTTCCACATGAGGTAGCAGTCAAGGTATTTAAGGGTGAGGTCACCAGTGATGGTTACCCAGAAGATGAGTTGGATGCTTGCTTATCTACAGGAGAGCACCCAAATCTAGTCAAGCCTTTGGCGCAGATTAAAGATGCCAATTTTTCTGCCTTAGTGATGGCGTTGATTCCTGCCCATTACACTAACCTAGGGCAAGCCCCAAGTTTGGCGAGTTGCACTCGTGACACTTTTACACAAGGGCAAAGCTTTAACATTGATGAGATAAGCAAGATAGTGGAGCAGATGGAAAGCTTGGTTCACCACTTCACCCAAAAATGTGTCAGTCATGGGGACCTTTATGCCCACAATGTGCTGATAGATAGACAGTGTCATATTTTATTCGGCGATTTTGGTGCTGCATCCAAGTACGAGAACCTAGCGAATTATCAGCAGTCAGGGATTCAAGCGATTGAAAAAAGAGCCTTTAACTACTTTGTTGAAGATATGCTTAGCCTTTGCCCTGAAGAAGATAAAGCTAGCCCTAAGTTTCAGCATCTGCGCCAGTCTTTAACCTAGTATCAGAACCTAGCTGTATTGACGCTAAATTAATAAAGGCTCTCACCTTATTGGGGACATTAGTTCCTTGCTGATGCACTATGTGTATAGGCAAGGGACGGCATTCAAAATCAGTCAATACCGTACAGAGTGCACCTGAATTAATCTCTTCTGCCACCTGATACGATAATACTCGAGTGATGCCGAATCCTGATACCGCAGCATTAATCACAGCATCGTTAGTGGTCATGCTGAGCCTAGGTTTCAACTTTAATAGCTGTTTTACGCCTTGCTGCTCAAATTGCCAACTGCAACTTCCGTTTCCCGCTTTTGACACAATAATTTGGTGTTTTAGTAGGTCATCAGGACATAGCGGAATGCCATTAAGCTTAAGGTAATCAGGAGACGCACAGAGAAGATGTCTCACATCACCTACTTTTATCGCCCTTAAGCTTGAGTCTGCTAATTCACCGATACGCACGGCTATGTCCTGCCCTTCTTCGACTAGGTTCACCACACGGTCTAAAAACAAAGCATTCACATTAACATCGGGAAAACCCTTTAAATAAGCCACTATGATTGGTGTGATATATAAACGCCCAAACATAGAAGGGGCCGTAATATTTAATTCCCCTTTAGGGCTTGAATGTATACCCGCGGCAGATTCATCGGCAAACTCCAGTTCTAATAAGATACGTTTTGCATCCAATAAGTAGTGGTGTCCCGCCTGAGTCGTTCTGACATGGCGCGTCGTCCTGATCAGTAATTTCACTTTTAAGTGAGCTTCTAAAGCAGATATTGCTCTTGTCACTGCGGGGGCAGATAGACTTAAACGCCGCGCAGCAGCAGAAAAGCTCTGCTCTTCAGCTACTGCAACAAACACTGTCATTAGATGAAATTTATCCATAATAGATGGCTCCCCCCATTGGATTGGCATAATTATTCCACTTAGTGGAATAATTAATTGTGCCATCTAGCTATTCTATACTCTATGGGAATTTGAGACCCTATCCTATCAATACGTGCTCAAGCAGAAATAAACAGGTGCCATATGGGTCATAAATTCGCTGATATTATGTTTACAAGTCAAGTTCAAGCCATTCAAAAGCAACAAGGTAGCTTTGATAATTATCACGCATGGTCAGAATATGAGGACTTCAATTATCTTATTGACGACACTATCCGTCAGTTCCTAGCACAAAGAGATAGCTTTTATATGGCCAGTGTCAATCAAGACGATTGGCCTTATGTGCAACATAGGGGCGGCCCAAAAGGCTTTATGAAGGTGATTGATGAACACACACTAGGGTTTGCTGATTTCAGTGGTAATCGTCAATATGTTAGCGCAGGTAATTTCAAACATAATGATAAAGTCTCTCTCTTCTTTATGGATTATGCAAGACGACGACGCCTTAAAATACTGGGTCGAGTCACCTCGGTATCATTAGCTGAAACAGACCTTATAGCGCAGCTTCAGCTAGGCTCAAATCGCACAAAGGTTGAGCGCGGCTTTATCATCAAGGTTGAAGCCTATGATTGGAATTGTCCCAAGTTCATTACCCAGCGCTATGATACAGAACAAGTACAGGACCTAATGGCCAGCCTAGTCGAAGAAAATAATGCGCTCAGAAAAAGTATTGATGATTTAAAAGCCGACTTAAAAAAGAATCGATAGACTCTTTTAAGATCATTTAAAGCGTTATTAACACTAAAACCTATTAATCATTGCTAGTTAGTAGGTTTTTCTGCCCATTAAAACTATCGTACAAGGCCATATGAGCTTGCTGTGAGAAGCTATCCGTACGCTCTTCATAATCGCGAATCCAGTCAACCAGCATACCAAGATTAGCGTCTTGGACTTGCTTTGATTCATATTTATGAGGCTCCCAGGGTCTTTTTTTAGCGTTTTCTATACAGTCTGTTAAGGGTAAATTTAAAAAGTAAGCCTGATTCGCTCTGTCACTTATAAGACTAAGTAAATCGCTATAACAGCCTTCTATCACCCATTCCTCATTGGTATTAATAAAGTGATCTATTTCTTTTAGCGATTCATCTAGAGAGCGTCTTTGAGGGTTCTCGGTTCCTTCTTGCCACGCCACTATATCCAAATCTAGATGCACAATAGAATGAATAAGGCTTAATTTTTTTGCCAAGCTTGATTTACCCGATGCAGAATTACCAAATACAATTATTTTATTCATTATCATCCCTTCTTTAAAACCCAACAAATGCAACCACAGAGGGAAACATAGCACTCAATTTCTCAATAAGCTTAAAAGTAACAATATGCTTGCCCCCTTAATATAACCTTAAGCTTTGTCATTTAATATATCGAAAATCTCATGATCATCTCGGTATATTTATTATGTTTATTGCTATCTTCATCCTTATTTCAACCTGCTTAGTCATTCCCGCTTTAGGTGTGATTCAAAGTTATGCTGGCGTGTCGACAGATGCGGCTTTCAGTCAATATCTTGGTCTGGTGGCGCTATTAGGCATGTCCTACTGCTATATTTTGGCAACGCGTTTTAAGCTTGTTGAAAAATTATTTGGCGGTTTAGATAAATCCTACGTTTTTCACAAATGGTTAGGCCTTAGCTCACTTGCCGTTATCTTTTTACATGACCAGATAGACGCAGAAATTAAACGATTAGGTGCCTCAGCCTTCGGTGAATTAGCAGAAGATTTAGGTGGCTTAGGATTCGATGGTTTGCAGGTTCTGCTGTTAATCACAGTCATCACCCTTATCCCTTACGGTATATGGAAATTTACGCACAAGTTTATCGGCATACTGTTTATTCTATGTGTATTACACTTTATTTGGATACCCAAGCCTTTCGATCTAACCAGCCCTCTGGGTCTTTATATCTTAGGTTTTTGTGGCCTAGGTATCCTATCCTACCTGTATACCCTAACATCAGGTTTTGCGAGAGCTTCACGAAAACAGAACCCGCTAAAAGGCACTCGCCCTTATAAGGTTGTTAATCAAGAAAAAACTGGCGACACCATCAGCTTTGAGCTGACACCGACTAAGAAAGCCATTAAACATCAGGCGGGGCAATTCGCTTTTATTTCTTTTGACCATAACAAACTAAAAGAAAGCCACCCTTTTACTATCAGTAAAGCCCCATCAAAAGATGGTTCATTAAGGTTTAGCATTAAAGCCTTGGGTGATTACACCAAGGATCTACCTAAGTATTTAGAGCAGGGAATGACTGCAAATGTGACCAGAGGTCATGGTAATTTTGGCAAGAATTTGGGTAAAACTAATGAAATTTGGATTGCTGCAGGTATCGGGATCACTCCTTTTATTGCCATGGCACAGGCCCTTGCCCAGCAATCAGTAAAAACAGAAAAAGAGACCCACCTTTTCTATTGCGTACAGAACAAAGCACAAGCGGTTCACCGAGTAGAACTAGAGCAACTCGCTGCTCAGTGCCCAAGGCTTAATATTCACCTTTGTGATTCATCACAAGGCAAACGAATTACGCTTAACATGATTAAAGAAGCCATTGATTTTGACCTTAAAAAAGCATCAATTTCATTTTGCGGACCGACTAAATTGCGTAAAACACTGCAAGATTGGTTCAAAAGTGAATCTGTACCCGCTCGACGTTTTCATTATGAAGTCTTTGAAATTCGTTCAGGTATCGGTATTAACCCCATTATAAAATGGGCAGTTAACCTGCTATTAATACGTTTCCCTCGCATTAAACAGGTTTGGACAAAACTTCCTTTTTGATTCAATAACTTGCAGTTAAAAAGACACTGAATGAACACATAAAGGCATTTAGAGCCACACGATGAAGCAACTCTTTATGCCTTTA
>Ga0209395_1001566_pt1 | contig 31736 bp, 27 predicted proteins | sample GOMGulsemesocosm_3_FD_184635 | JGI IMG/M metagenome (GOLD analysis project Ga0209395, IMG submission 184635) | Methane-oxidizing microbial communities from mesocosms in the Gulf of Mexico - GOM9D Gulf of Mexico (SPAdes) (version 2) | ecosystem: Environmental > Aquatic > Marine > Cold seeps... | reverse complement strand
TAATGCGTTTGTCATCGATGACAAAGAGAGAGCTTTCTACATTGAGTGCCGGAAAGGTTTCACAAAACATTTCCATATGGTCCCACTGAATCGTGCAGCGAGACTGTTTTATTAAATCCGCATGGGCTAGAAGGTAAGAGCCAGTGCAAAGAGAACCGAGTGTGAGCTTAGAATGTTTCTGTTCAGCACGGGTAAGAAACTGGACTAGTTTAGCATTGGCTTGTTTAACCACATTAATGCCAGCACAAACAAAAATAGTATCGAATTGGCTAAAACTTGAAGTGAAGTCAAAGTCGGCAGAAATACTAATATGATCACTGGCTTTAACCGAGGCGCCGTTATGGGTAATGGTGTACCAAGAGTAGGCTTTAAAGCCCAATATTTGATTGGCCATGCGCATTACTTCGATGGCCGATGTCATGGGTAATAAGGAAAAATCTTCTACTAAAACAAATCCATAGGTGAACGATTTAGTTGGAGTTTGTGTTTGCATAGTGTATTTCCCCTTTGCAAATAAGTATTAGGCAGCGAGGGCCAATATTCAATGACCCAAAAAAGTATAAAACCCCGGCCCAATACATAAGTATATCAAGCCGAGGTACAAGGTCAGTCTCTATCACCCTAAAAAAAGACAGGTTCTGACATTTGTTTGCTTTTAAGGCCTAAAGAGCACCCTCAATATTATTGCTAGTTGAGCCTTGTTTTAAGCTCTGCTGCGTGCCTGTTGTATCAATTTCTGCGGTTTTACAGAACCAGCCTGTTTGGGCATAAATAATACCAATCACAGGGGATAACCAGCAGGCAAAAGAAAGAGGAATATACAATAAAGCAGAGTAATCACCTGCGGTTAACGTTAGTCCTAATGCGCCCATAACAAAAGCACCACCCGCATTCCAAGGAATAAGCGGCGATACCAGGGTGCCACCTTCTTCGATTGCACGAGATAAGTTTAGACGGCTATAACCCAATTTATCGTATTCAGGACCATACATACGGCCAGGAAGCGCAATAGAAAGGTATACATCACCGGAAACAACATTGGTTGCGACTGAGGTCAAGATGGCATTGGTTTGCAAGCCTCTAAAACTTTTTGTGGTACGCATGATGGAACCAACAACAGATTCAAGACAACCCGTACGTTCTAGTGCACCGCCAAATGCCAGAGCAAACATCATTAAGGTAATTACCCAAGTCATGGAAGTAACACCACCACGATTTAGTAAACTATTTAATGAATCTGTGCCGGTTTCAATTTTAAATCCACTGTGAGCAAAAGTCAGAATTTCATTAAAGTTATAACCATAATTACCGGCTGCAACCAAGGCACCTAAAATGAAACCTGCAAACAATGCCGGAATGGGTGATACCTTGAAGAAAGCGAGTGTCATCACGACAACGAGCGGTAATAGAGGTAAGAAACCTATCTCAAAATTATCAGCCAAACCTTGTTTGAAGCTATTTATTTGCTCTAGTTGAGATAGGTCAGAAACGCTTGAACCACCGACAAATAGGTAAATAATAAAGGCAATAATCATGGACGGAATCGTCGTTGGCATCATATTTTTAATGTGACTAAACACATTCGTTTCCGTTACCGCTGCCGCTAGGTTAGTGGTATCAGAAAGCGGTGATATTTTGTCACCAAAAAATGCGCCAGAAACAACCGCGCCTGCAGTCCAATAAACCGGAATATCAAACGCTGAACCTATACCAATTAGCGCTAGGCCAACGGTACCAACCGTAGTCCAACTTGTGCCTATGGAAACAGAAACAACAGAACATAACAGCATACTCGCCGCTAAGAACCATTTGGGATCTATTAATTCAAGCCCGTAATAAATCAGTGTGGGTACTGTGCCGCTGGCAATCCAGGTACTTACCAGCATTCCGACCACTATTAGGGTCGCAATGGACGGCATGGCAACATGCAGTACATGAAAAGCGCCCGATTCTATGTCTTTCCATTTATGGCCTTGGGACCAACCCACAAGTGCGGTAATGGCAAAACCGATTGCGAGGGCGATATGGGGGGTGAAATCATCATAATAGAAAAGTTGAATGCCGAGTAAACCTATCGTCAGCACTATGGGAATTAGGGCGACGCCTAAACTGGGTATAGCAACTCTGGTGGTAGTCGTTTGCTTCATAGGTAAGCTTCCTATTTATTATTTTTAGATATGGTTTTAGCTTCAAGTCATCACTCAATATGCGCTAACACTGAAGAGGGTGCGTCCCTCGATAATGTTGATTGAGTCATGCGTGAGTGGCTTTATCTTACGCGCTTACTTTTTTTATCAAGGGGTCATGCCGCCAATATGTTTCGTTATAACGACAGTCTTAAAACTATTTGCGACAAACTATTTGCGACAAAATATTGCGACACTTGGCTTAAATACGGGTGCGTGTTGGCCCTTATTATTCGAGTTGGGGGTCTAAAAAGTAGAGATAAAATGTTTGAAGTGACTGTCTATTTCGCGGTTTATAGAAGCGCCCCGGTGAGAGCGAAATAGAGTGAGATGGTAATTTTGCTGCTTTAATGATCAGTGTTTTGAGTGTTAAATCTTGATTATTGCAAGCGCTTGCATTAAGGTGTTTTGTATCTTAAATCAACGTATTCGTAGGAAGTATAAAAATAATGAAACTTCAACTATCCAATGCTCCTTGTTCTTGGGGTATCGAGTTTGCTGATAATCCCAGTAACCCATCATGGGAAACTGTGTTATCTGAAATTTCCCAAGCAGGTTATAAAGCGACAGAATTAGGGCCTTTAGGTTATATGCCAACGGATAAAGCTGAGTTGTCGTCAAAGCTTGAGGAAAATGGCCTAGGGATAATTGCAGGCACTATTTTCAAACATTTGCATGACCCTAAACAGCGCGCAGATATCCTTGAATATACCCATGCCACTTGTAAACTGCTGCAGGCTCAAGACGCAAAATATGTGGTTGTGATTGACCATGTTTCATCTCCTCGAACGGACCAAGCAGGGCAAGTCGAAACGGCTTATCGTCTACCGGATGATGAGTGGAATGAAATGATGATCACCATTCGAGAGTTGGCCTTGGTATGTCGCGAATACAACATCATTCCTGTGCTTCACCCCCATGCAGGTACCTTCATTGAATATCGTGATGAAGTCGATAGAGCAATGGCGGAATTAGACAAGGACCTAGTCGGCTTGTGTGTGGATACAGGACACTGTGTTTATGCTGGCATTAACCCTTCTGAGTTAATTGAAACCTACCAAGATCGAGTTGAATACTTGCACTTTAAAGATATTAATAAAGCGGTTCACCAAGTGGTCACTGCCAATAATATCGATTTTTATACTGCCATAGGTGACGGTGTTTTTTGTCCATTAGGCCAAGGCTGTGTTGACTTTGCTGAGGTCAAACAGACTCTGCAAAAAATTGACTATCAAGGCTGGATAACGGTTGAGCAAGATGTCGATCCAACAAAAGATAATAGCTCGTTAGAGAATGCCAAAGAAAGTCTCGAGTTTATTCATCAGAATGTGATGTCATAAGCCTTTTTTAAGGTTTAGACAGCCTCATCTGATCATAAAAAGTACCTTCAAAATGGAGGTGCTTTTTTACGTTATTCTTATCAAATAAAAATTAAAGAGGATCTTGTATGGCAGCTAACCCAGTGATTAATGCATTAGGACGCCGCTTAAGGCTCGGTGTTATTGGTGGTGGTCCAGGCTCTTTTATTGGCATAGTCCATCGTGGTGCTGCGACCCTTGAAGAGTATTATGATGTGGTGGCTGGTGTACTCTCGTCTAACCCAGAAAGGTCGGTTGAGAGTGCTGCTCAATTGGGCATTAGCCGCGGTTATGCCAGTCCTGAAGAAATGATAAAAGCAGAAGCACAAAGAGACGATAGGGTCGATGTGATTGCTATCATGACACCCAATAACAGCCATTACGAAATTGCCTGTCTGGCTATTGAATACGGCTTTCATATCATGTGTGAGAAACCTCTGAGCAACGCCTTAGATGAAGCCTTGGATCTGGTAAAACGGGTTCAGCAAAGTGACTTAGAGTGTTGTGTTGCTTATGGATACTCTGGTTATCCCATGGTGCGTGAAGCAAAAGCCTTGATTGAGTCAGGTGAGTTAGGCGAAATACGCATGCTGCAATGTGACTATGTACAAGGTCATTTAGCCCAGTTAACTGAGTCCGAGCAACAAGGGACTAATTGGCATATGGACCCAGAAATTGCAGGCCCATCGCTGATTCTAGGGGACATAGCGACCCATTGTTATCATTTAGCCTCCTTTGTATCAGGCATGGAGCCCAGTGCCTTAAGCGCGGATGTGACCAGTGTTGTGCCGGGTCGTAGCGCGGATGATTATGCCGGTATTTTGACTCGCTATCACAACAATGCCCGAGGACGCTTCTTTATCACCCAAGCCGCGGCGGGTGCCGATCACGGATTGTATTTACGTATTTTCGGTAGTAAAGGCGGCTTGGAATGGCATCAAGAGCAACCTAATCAGTTGTTGGTAAGAAGTCTTGATCAAGGCACTAAAATATTGCAAAAAGGCGGTGTCGGTTTACATGAAGCGGCGAATCGTGTGACACGTATTGCCATAGGTCATCCTGAAGGCTATCGCGAGGCGTTTGCCAACTTATACAGTGATCTTGCCGAAGTGATTATTGCTAAGAAGAAGGGGGTTCAAGCCCACCCGTTGGCCCGTTCATTCCCAACGATCGAAGAGGGCGCGCAAGGGGTGAAGTTTGTTCAGGCCGCCATCAAATCAAGTGACAACCAAGGGGAGTGGGTGGCGCTGTAACGCGCTAATCTCTTAACGTGCCTCGCTCAACCAGTTTACAAGGAAGTAAACGGGTTTCTGTACCCAGTAACGGGTTTTCAATACGAGAGATAATGATATCAACGGCCGCGAGCACCATTTGTTGGATAGGTTGTTGTACCGTGGTCAGGTTATAAGCACCCCATGACGCCATTAAAATATCATTAAACCCTAATATTCCAAGCTCTTCAGGACACTTCTTACCAAGCTCTCTGGCTGAATCTAGGGTGGCAATCGCGAGAATATCATCGCCACAAAAGATGGCGTCAATGCTGGGGTTATTGTGTAATAATTCGAGAGATTTTTTGCGTCCCGCATCGTAGGAATAGGAGCTACAGTGCTCAATGACAGCCAATGTATAACCCTGTTCCTTTAAGGTATTAATCACACTCTGTTTGCGATCTATAGTAGTTGTGGCATCCGCAGGCCCACCCAAAAAAGCGATGTTACGATAGCCTTTAGCTAGCAGTAAATCGGCGCCGAGTTTACCGCCACCGCTATTATCCGCAGTGACAACATTGATTGGCCCACTGGTATCGGCACGGCCGAACATAATGGCCGCTGGCAATTTAGCTCTCGCACAAACTTCAGCAAAAATAGTGGGTAACACAGAAGAGATAAACAGCACGCCATCTACTCGATATTGCAGTAATCGGTCGAGCACGGCTTCAGGTTCACATTGTTCAGTCAGATTCTCTAATAAAGAGCGATAACCCTTTGCCTGTAATTCACGAGTCACTAAATCAAATACTTCAATGAAAGCGGGGTTTTCAAAATTGCTTGAAACAATGCCAATTAATTTGGTGCGATTAGTCATTAAAGACTGGGCCAGAATATTAGGTCGATAACCCAAGGCTTTGGCTGCTTTTTCAATTTTGTCTTTGGTCTTGGGAGAGACACTGGCACCATCCGTAAAAGCGCGGGAAACGGCAGATAGTGAAACTCCCGCTTTTTCGGCCACTTCTTTTTGAGTGATATGCTTGAATCTCTCTTTTTGCATAATGAAAAGCGCCTTATCATTGGATTGTTAAAATGCCAAATAGTATATCAACTTGATGATTTAATATCACTTTACGACAAACAAGTATCAGTTTTGGGCGGTTAGGTGAGTTGTTCGGTGATGAATTGATAGTTAGCGGTTGCGTCCATTAACGTCGTATCCGATAAAGGATCACACTCTTGCTCAACCGTTGCCCAGCCATTGTACTGGTTATTCTTTAAACTCTCAAAAAGTAGGTTAAAGTCGCACTCTCCCTTACCTAAATGGCAGAATAACCCTTGTTTTATTGCTTGGTAAAAGTTGACTCTGTCTCTGATAACACGCTCTTTGACTATGGGGTCCGTGTCTTTAAAGTGAAGGTAGTGAGTACGTTCTTGATGCTTTTGATAAAACGCCAAAGGATCAAAACCAGCAAACAAGCAATGGCCCGTATCTATGCATAGTGAGAGATATTTTTCATCAATACTATCGAGGGTATTTTCTATTTCATCCTGATATTCGATAAAACCCGCAGCATGCCCATGTAGTGTGATATTTAGGCCATATTCTAGGTTGCCTATTTTCGCGATGGTTTCGACTCGCTGCATCATAGCTGCCCAATCTCGGTTTTCAAGGCGTCTTGATTCATCAGGACGACCCGAAGTTAAGGCTCTTTCGGCGGCAATCGAATCGATAAGAACACCTGTATTTGCACCATGAGCAACCAAGGCTTTAAACGTTCTATGGGCGCCATCTAATACGTCATCCCAAGCACTTGGATCGTGAAAGGGTCTAAACACAACGCCCGCGGTTAATTGCAGTTCTCGTTCAGCCAGTGCTGAAGCAAGAATATTTGGGTCCTCAGGAAAAAAACCAACAGGACCCAGTTCAATACCTTTAAAGCCTGCCGCTTTATTTTGATCAAGTACCGTTTCCCAACTTGGGTTAGCAAGGTCGTTAGGACGTTCAACGCCCCAGGAGCAAGGTGCATTAGCTATCTTTAATTTCATCATTTGGCCTGTCATTAATAATCTGTACTTAGGCTACAAATAATAAGTTTTAAAAAATATTTTGCAAGCGCTTGCAAAGTAATTTTCTTGTTGATAGTCTGATTAAAGAGTGATCAGGTGAATGACCCTTGATTTATTGACCAGCACTTGTTGTGACTAAATACAGGATGAAATAAAAATGATAAAAAAAACCTTATTAGCAGCCGCTGTTATTTGTACTGCATCAAATATCGCCCTAGCGGACACCATGGTTATTGGCGCTCCTATGCCCTCGTTTGCGGATAAATGGATGAGCTATCTGTTTGAAGGTGTTAATGAGTTTGATGATACTCATACGGATGTTGATATTAAAATGACAGATGCCAATGAAGACCCAAGTAAGATGCTTAATGACGTTGATAATTTCATAGATTCAGGTGTTAACGCACTTCTAGTGGTGCCAACCGATGTTTCTATTGTTAAACCTATTTCTAAAAAAGCTAACCGTGCAGGTATTCCTCTGGTCATAGTCAATCGCTTACCAAGTGAAACTACCATGAGAAAAGTGGATGCTTATGTAGGATCAGAATCCATTCAAGCAGGCATAATCCAAGGTGAAAGTGTGGTGGGTATGTTAGATGGCCGCCAAGCTAATGTGGCGATTCTTTTAGGTGCATTGGGTCATGAAGCTCAGATTCAACGTACGGCGGGTAACAAACAAGTCTTTGCAAAATATCCGAATATTAAGATAGTTGCAGAACAAGAAGGTCGTTGGGATAGAGCAAAAGCGTTACAAATTGTAGAAGATTTATTGCAAGCGCATCCTGAAATTAATGTCATAGTGGCAAACAATGATGAAATGGCAATTGGTGCATTATTAGCGGCCCGTAAAGCCGGTAAAACAGATGCGGATATGATTATTTCAGGTGTGGATGCAACACCTGATGCGCTTGAATATCTAGGGTCTGGTTTGGACTCAACGGTTTTCCAAAGTGCTCGCGGTCAAGGTTATGGCGGTGCTGAAATCGCGTATAAATTAGCCCAAGGCCAAAAAGTTAAAAAGATGAATTGGATTGATTTTGAGTTAGTCGCAGAAGACAAAAAAATGGAGTACTTAATGAAATACGCGGCTAAGCAATAAGCTAGCTAGCGTAAACGTTTCATCGTTAAGTTTTAGACGAACGTGATTTTAAACGACAGTTATCAGTATATGACTGTCGTTTAATTCAAATTACCGACACTCATAAAAACAATATTGCTTATGACTAACTCCGACAGCATTTTAGAAATGATTAATGTAAGTAAGACATTTCCTGGGGTAAAAGCCCTCGACAAGGTCAATCTTACAATCCGTAAGGGTAGTATTCACGCATTAATGGGTGAAAACGGCGCCGGAAAATCCACCCTGATGAAAATACTATATGGCCTTTATTCACCTGATGAAGGCGGTGAGATTTTTTTTGATGGCAAGCCGTTTACACCCAAAGCACCGATAGATGCCATCCGTACTGGATTGGCCATGGTGCCACAAGAAATTAGCCCTTCCGCCAATTTATCCGTAGCCGCTAATTTCTTTTTAGGCAGAGAGCTGAGAAGAGGTTTTTTGATGGATCATCAGGCGATGAATCAAGAAACTGCAAAGGTATTAGAAGAGCTGGGTATTCCCATGAAAGTGGAAACCTTGATGCAGGATGTGTCGGTTGCAAAAGCACAGCTATTAGCGATAGCGACAGCGGTTTCTTATGACGCCAAGCTCATCATTATGGATGAACCCACCACAGCCTTAACCGAATCTGAAGTTAGACACCTGTATCAAATAGTGCGCAAGGTTCAGCAAAGAGGCATCTCCATTATTTATATTTCCCACAAGTTAGGGGAGGTCTTTGAGTTAGCGGATGAAGTGTCTGTGATTCGAGACGGTGAATACATAGGCACTAAAAAAACCTCAGAGATCACCAAGGAAGCGCTAATCAATATGATGGTTGGACGTGAAATGGATGAGATGTTTGTTCGTGAAAAGGTTGAGATTGGGGACTCCTTATTAAAGGTCAATAACTTGTCTTTGCCGGGTAAGTTTGAAGATATCAGTTTCGATGTGAAAAAAGGCGAAGTGTTTGGTATCGCAGGTCTCGTTGGCGCCGGTCGTAGTGAAGTTGTTGAAGCTATTTTTGGTTATAAGCCAGCTCAATCGGGTGATATTTATATACATGGTAAACGTATCGAAATTTATAAACCCATGGATGCGATTAAACAACGCATAGGATTTGTGACTGAGGACAGAAAGTTAACGGGCTTGATGCTGAATATGAGTGTCACTGACAACATGGTCATGCCCGAGCTGACACCTTATGTGAAGTCAGGCCTTATTTCAGATGAACTTGCCTCTAATGTAGCAAAAACAATGAAGCAGCAACTGCGGATCAAAACACCGACGGTTGGCACCATAATCGATAATTTATCCGGTGGTAATCAGCAGAAAGTCTTGATCGCCCGTTGGCTGTTACTTGAACCTGAGATTTTGATCTTGGATGAGCCTACCAAGGGTATTGATGTGGGCGCGAAAGCAGAAATCTACAAACTGATTGTAGAGCTCGCCAAGCTAGGTAAAGCCATCATTATTGTTTCTTCCGAAATGCTTGAACTCTTGTCACTCAGTGATCGAATTATGGTCATGGCAGAAGGTAAAGAAATGGGTGTCGTTGACCGAGCAGAAGCAACACAAGAATTAATCTTAGAAATGGCGGCCGGTGGTGATGTACCCACAGAACACGCCATAGAAATAGACACAACCGAATTGAGCATAGAAGGGGTTGCCTAATGGATTCTCTAGCAAGTAATAAATTTAATAAAGCAAACTACACTGAGTTTCTGAACAAGTATGGAATGCTTATTATTTTGGTACTCCTGTTTATATCTCTGTCTTTTAAAATAGAAGGCTTTGCTTCGATTCGAAATGTATTAAGCATCCTAGAGCAGGTCTCTATGTTTGGCATTATTGCGATTGGGGTGACCTTTGCCATAGTGACAGGAGGTATCGATTTATCCGGTGGTTCTGTGGTCGCTTTAGCGTCCGTTGTCGGGGCGACATTAGTCACAGGGTCAGAAGGTTATGGCATGACTATCGTGGCATTTGGTGCCGCATTATTTGTCGGTAGCATCTGTGGTTTGATTAACGGCACGATCACCGCTTATGGGCGAATCCCCCCCTTTATTGCGACTTTAGGCATGATGACAATGGCCCGCGGTATGGCGCAGTTGTTCAGTGATGGACGCCCGGTTGATGCCAGCTCCGATGCTTTTACCTCGATTGGTGATGGTAGTGTTTTTGGCATTCCTGGCTTGGTGATCATCTATGTGCTTGTTGCTGTTGTCTGCCATGTGATGATGAGCCGTATGAAGTTTGGTCGCCATGTTTTTGCCATAGGCGGCAATGTCAAAACAGCGCGAATTTGCGGTGTTAACGTCGAAGTGACACTGGTAAAAGTCTATGTCTTAGCCGGCGCGTTAGCAGGCCTTGCGGGTGCCATGCTGGCATCTAGAGCTTATGCGGGTAACCCAACGTTCGGCAATATGTGGGAGTTAGATGCGATTGCAGCGGCTGTCATTGGGGGGACATCTCTAGCGGGTGGTGTCGGTTCTGTTGCCATGTGTATCGTCGGCGCTTTGATTATCGGGGTGATGAATAAAGGTCTGAATATGCTGGGTGTTGATCCTTATTGGCAGCAAATTATTAAAGGCATGATCATTATAAGTGCTGTGTTACTCGATGCCCAAAAACGTAAAAAAGCTTAATCAATACTGGCTGTCAACAACGCTCAGCGCGTTCACTATTAACACTGAAAAGAGACATGATATGAAAACGGTTCGCCTTACTTTAACCGAAGCACTAGTAAAGTATTTACTGGCCCAAAAAATTGAAATTAATGGTCAAGTTGAGTCCTTGTTTGGTTGCTCATTTGCAATTTTTGGACATGGCAATGTGACCTGTTTAGGTCAGCAATTAAAGAATGTTGAAGCAGAACTCCCAACTTGGCGCGGCCAGAATGAGCAGTCCATGGCGATGGCTGCTGTGGCGTATGCCAAGGCAAATAAACGACAAAGAATTGGTATCGCGTCGGCTTCCATTGGCCCAGGTGCGACTAATATGATTACCGCCGCGGGTATCGCGCATACCAATCGTCTGCCTTTATTGATGTTTGCAGGTGATGCTTATGTCAGCCGTTTACCTGACCCTGTGTTACAGCAGACTGAGCATTTTCATATGCCGTCTATGACAGCGAATGATGCGTTTAAAGCGGTGACACGTTATTGGGATCGTATTATTCACCCAGCACAGCTGTTGCAAACCTTGCCCCAAGCGATTGATACCTTATTGGACCCTGCCGATTGCGGGCCCGTTTTTTTGGGTTTACCACAAGATATTCAAGGACAGGCTTATGATTATCCTGAGCAGTTTTTCGCCGAAAAAGTCCACCGTATTCGTCGTCCAGAAGCGGAAATGTGTGACTTAGAAGAAGCCGTTGCTCTGATTAGCCAAGCCGAACGTCCCTTGATTATCAGTGGCGGCGGCGTGCATTACTCTTTGGCAACGGATGAATTAGCCCAGTTTGCCAAGAAGCATAATGTGCCCGTCGTGGAAACCATTGCTGGACGTGCCACCTTGTTGCAAGACAACCCACTTAATGGCGGTCCTCTTGGTGTCACAGGTTCTAATTCTGCGAACTATTTAGCCGCCCATGCGGATCTGGTTTTAGCAATTGGTACACGACTACAGGATTTCACCACAGGCTCTTGGTCTGTGTTTAGAAACCCTGACCTTAAAATTATCAGCATTAACGTGGCAAGAACCGATGCAATCAAACATTTGGCCATGCCGATTGTGGCAGACGCTAAAACAAGCATGGTTAAAATAAGCCAATTGTTAGGTGACTGGAAAGGCGCCACTCAATGGTCACAACAAGCACTTAAACAAGCAAAGGAATGGCAAGGCGTTTGCGCTGACCGAATGAGTGTCGCAGGCAATGAAATGGCTTCCTATGCTCAAGTGATAGGCGCAGTAAACCGCCTTTCTGAGGCCGGTGATACTGTGTTGACCGCAGCGGGTGGTTTGCCTGCTGAACTCAATATGAACTGGCAAAGTAAGCAAATTGGCAAGTTTGATATCGAATTTGGTTTCTCTTGCATGGGCTATGAAATCGCCGGTGGTTGGGGTGCCAAGATAGCGAATCCAGACAATGATGTGGTGGTATTGGTCGGTGATGGCTCTTATATGATACTCAACTCAGACATTTACAGCTCGGTATTATCGGGCCACAAAATGATCATAGTGGTATGTGATAACGCCGGTTTTGCTGTCATCAATAAACTGCAAAACAACACAGGTAATGACTCATTTAATAACCTCTTAAAAGATTGTCGTCGTGAACACCCTGAGACCGAATTAGCCCGAGTTGATTTTGCCAAACATGCTGAGGCTCAAGGGGCTATTAGCGAAAAAGTCGGCTCTATGCAGGATTTTGATGGAGCCTTTGCCCGCGCGAAAGCGGCCGATAGAACCAGCGTGATTGTGATTGATATCGATTCAACAAAATGGTCGAGCTGTGATTGCTGGTGGGAAGTAGGCCTTCCTGACGTCACTCGTAACGATAAAACAGAAAAAGCCGTATCAGAATTTAGTGCGGGACGTACTCATCAACGTCCAGGCGTGTAAGGAGAAAATATATGTTTAATGAAGAAGTAAATAAAGAAGACGCATTACGTTGGGCCATGGTCGGTGGTGGTCGTGGCTCTCAAATTGGCTACGCACATCGCTCTGGTGCGCTGCGTGATGGCCATTTTAAGTTGGTGGCAGGTGCCTTTGATATTGATGCAGATCGTTGTCGTGATTTTGGTACTAATCTGGGCTTGGATGCGGATCGTTGTTATGCCGATTACCAGAAAATGTTTGATACAGAAGCTCAAAGAGAAGACGGCATTCAAGCTGTTTCTATTGCCACTCCAAATGGCACTCATTATGCGATATCAAAAGCGGCCCTTTTGGCAGGCTTGCATGTGGTATGCGAAAAACCTGTGACCTTTACGGTAGCAGAATCACAAGAATTAAAAGAAATTGCGATCAAACAAAAACGTATATTCGGTGTTATGTATGGCTATACGGGCTTTCAGATGATTCATCAAGCGAAGGAAATGATTCAGCGCGGTGACATTGGTGAAGTACGTGTCATTAATATGCAGTTTGCCCATGGTTTCCATTCTACTGAAGTGGAAAAGAACGATCCCGGTGCTAAATGGCGTATGAACCCTGAAGTATCAGGCCCCACTTATGTGCTTGGTGATGTGGGGACTCATGCGTTTTATCTAGCCCAATTAATGGCGGGATTAACTGTCGACTCCCTATGTTGCATGCGCCAAAGTTTTGTCGAATCACGCACACCACTTGAAGACAACGCCCATGTGATGATGCGCTTCACTAATGGGGCAGTGGGCACCTTATGGGCCAGCGCTGTCAATACCGGTTCAATGCATCAGCAGAAAATTCGAATTGTCGGTGAAAAAGCCAGCATCGAATGGTGGGATGAGCGTCCTAACCAATTGAGTTATGAGGTTCAAGGTGAGCCTGCGCGTATTCTAGAGCGTGGAATGGGCTACCTTCACAATGATGATTTGGGTGTGAGTAGCAACCGTATTGGTGGGGGTCATGCTGAAGGCTTTTTTGAGTCTTGGGCAAATCTTTATAGTCGTTTTGGTATTGTCATGAAAGCCATGGATGCAGGTGACATTGAGACAGTGAATGATACCTGGTTCCCCGATATTGATGCGGGTATTGAAGGTGTTCAACTGTTAGAGCGTTGTGTTGAATCAGCTGATGATAATGCTAAGTGGGTTACCTTCGCATGATTGAATTAAACATCCCAAAAGACCGTCCACTTGATGTGATTTGCCTCGGTAGGGCGGGTGTCGATTTATATGCCAGAGAAGAAAATACCGATTTTTCTGAGGTCTCAGGCTTTGATAAATACGTAGGAGGGTCACCGGCTAATATCGCCGTTGCTCTTGCTCGATTAGGCGCTAACCCCGGCCTTATAAGCTGTGTCTCAAATGATGGATTGGGTAAGTATGTGTGTACTTACTTAGCTCAAGAAGGTGTTGATGTAAGCGGCATTAAAGTGGATGTCAGTGGCGCTAGAACCAGCTTGGCGATTACAGAGATGAAAGCCAAAGACTGTGAGGTAGTTATCTATCGTCACAATGCGGCTGATCTAACACTGACAAGCCAGCAAATCAGTCAAGATTATATTGCCAGTGCCAAAATCCTCTTGGTAACAGGCACTGCCTTGTCGACGAGTCCTTCTCGTGAGGCCAGCATAACCGCCATTCAGTATGCCAAAGAATCCGGCACGCTAGTGGTATTAGATGTGGATTATCGTGCTTATTCTTGGGCAAGTGCAGAAGATTCCGCCATTTATTATCAACTGGTCGCTGGCATGTCAGACATGGTAATCGGTAACCGTGAAGAGTTCGATGTGATGGAGTTTCTTTGCGATAAAGGTAATCAGGATGATGATAAAACAGCGAAGCGCTATCTCACAAACTCAACCAAGATTGTGATTATTAAAGCGGGTGAGTTGGGCTCTAAGGTGTATACAAGGCAGGGTAAATCCTTCCAACAAGGCATATTTCCGGTTGAGGTTAAAAAGCCTTTTGGGGCAGGTGACTCTTTTGCTGGTGCGCTTATGTATGCCCTATTGCAAGGTTACGGTTTAGCGCAAGGGGTCAAAATGGGGTCGGCAGCAGCGGCGATTAATGTGTCCCGTAACAGCTGCACAGACGCTATGCCAACTAAGCAAGAGCTGATGGATTTTATCATCAGTCGTGAGACTGATGACGCAGGGTTAAAACTGGCCTAAACGTTAATTTATTATCGCCAGATCAAACACTTATAAAAACGATATTCGTTAAAGGGTAACTATTATGGGAAAGCACATAGCGGCTTATAACAATGAAAACCAAGCGATCATTGATGTGAATGATGACACCACACCACTCGTTTATTTCAATCAGGTGTTTCTCTCATCTGGCGAAAGTCACCACTATCAATTAGACGAGTATGAAACCGCTGTGGTATTGGCGGGTGGCACCTGTTCAATCAAGGTGAATGATGAAACCTTTGATAATGTGGGTAAGCGAAAAAATGTCTGGGACGGTAACCCTGGGGCTGTGTATGCGCCAGTTGGTGCCAGAGTTGAAATCACCTGCGTATCCGAAAATGCGGATATCATGATAGCAGGCGGACGTTTTGAAGAGACGCTTGAGCCCTTTGAGGTCAAACCTGAGGATTGCGATAAAGTGCAGTACGGCAGTGATGACACCAAAACCCACCGTAAAATTAAACACATACTGGGCCAAAAGAACGGGACTCAAAGAGGGCGTTTAATGGTCAGTGAATTATTCACAGTGGGTGCGGGTGGCTGGTCTGGGTTTCCTGCTCATAAACATGATACTGAGCGTTTGCCAAAAGAAACCCGTTACGAAGAAGTGTACCAGTTCCGTTTTAACCCTGACCAAGGTTTTGGTGCTCAGTTTTTGTATGAACATGAAGATGATATAGGCCCTGTTTATCACATTAAAAATCGCAGTGTGATTGCCATAGATAAGGGTTATCACCCTTGTGTTGCAGCGCCTGGTTATGAAATGTATTACTTCACCATCATAGTCGGTGAGCATTCTAAATCTCTGATTCAGCATTTTGATCCTAACCATGAATACCAGATTCATACGATACCTGGCATCAAGGACATGATTAATAAATTCAAATAGAAGGAGTCAAAAATGCTGGTTACCTTGAATGACATTTTACCCGATGCAGCAAATGGGGATTATGCGATTCCTTGCTGTAATGTGTTTGGTTATGAGGAGGGCCGCGCCATAGTGGAAGCGGCGGAGACCTTAAAGCGCCCGGTTATTTTAGCCGCGAATAAAGATATGGTTGATTTCATGGGGGTTGAGGCATTAGCAAAAATGTTTCTCTCTTTGGCGAATAATAGTTCGGCTAAGGTATGTGTCCATTTGGACCACACCTATGAGGAAGAGATTGTTTATCAGGCGATACATCATGGTTTTTCCTCTGTCATGTTTGATGGCTCGCAATTGCCATTAGTTGAAAATATTCAACGTACTAAACAAGTGGTGCAAGTGGCTCATGCCATGGGCGTGAGTGTTGAAGGTGAGATAGGGTCCGTGGCTTATAATGAAGGCCGCGATCATATTAAATCTATCAGTACGGTTCCTGAAGAAGCTGCCATCTATGCCAAGGAAACGGGTCTAGATGCTATGGCTGTCGCTGTGGGCAATGTACACAGGTTAACGACCCCAGACTCTATTATTGACTATCCAAGGCTGGAAGAAATTGCGGGCTTGGTGGGTGATATTCCCTTGGTAATTCATGGTACGACTGGGATCAAGGAAGCGGATATCTTAGTCTTGAAAAAGACTCGGGTATCCAAGTTTAATATTGGTACTTCATTGCGCATGGTGATGGGAGAAAACCTCAGACGCCTGATGAACGAAGAGCCTCATAAGTTCGACAAAATGTACTTTATGCAAAAAACCATGCCGTTTGTGCAGGCAGAAGCAGAACGCATTATTCGCCTACTCGCTTAATCCTTCTTTAGCTTTCACTCTTGAAAGCCTTTATCCATCATGACCCCTTAAGCTTCATGATGGATAAATCATTTTTCAGCCGCTTACGCGACATGATTTTTGGAAGGTTATTTGTCCTTACCCAACCAATAAACAGGCCATTGGCTACCCGCTTTCATATTGTTCACCACAGCAGCAACACCGACTAAAATGATGCTGCCAGCAAGGACCGGCAAGAGTAGGAAATCAAAACCGACAGAGCTTGCCATTAAAATGACTAAAGGATTAGCGCCTGCTGGTGGATGAACGACTCGAAAAAACTGCATAGCTGCAATGGCTGTTGCAACGGCTAACGCCATGACAATAGGGCCTTGGCCGAAAAAATAGAGAGCGATTAGACCGACTAGAGCACTAATAAAGTGACCACCAATGACATTTCTAGGCTGGGCAAAAGGCGCCGCAGCGGCAGTAAATAAAATCACACAAGTCGCGCCAAAAGGGGCCATTAATAGGGGATAACCTGACCAGTTTGTGAGCAAACTTAGGCTTAATATTCCGACAAAACCACCAATAAAACCTGTCATGATGGCCTTTGCATTTGGCCTTGGGACCAGCTTGCCACCACCTGAAAATTTACTCATCTTGCTTACCTCGTTATGCATTGCTTATTGCACACTGACATTTATTTTGTAGATCTGTATCCTAAGAGTACAGATCTGTACTGAATGCAACTGTACAGATCTGTACTCTTTTGAGCAAGCCTTTCAATGAGGCAAATTAAATCAGTGTAGGAAATAATAATGAGTGCCAAGCAAACCGTTTTAGATTGCGCCGAATCTCTGTTTAACCAGCAAGGTTATACGGCAGTGGGAATTGATCTCATCAGGGATACGGCAGGTGTTTCTAAGACCACGATTTACCGTCACTTTGGGGGTAAAGATGGTTTGATCGAAGCAGTATTAACACGTCGACATCAGCGTTTTGAAGAGGGACTGATGGCGGCTGTTGCAACGTCAAATGAGGCCATACTAGATGAGAATATGGATGTTAAAGCCGCGAGTCATACTCGACTCTGCGCGATTTTAGAATGGCACTATCGCTGGTTTACCTCGCCTCACTTCGAAGGTTGCATGTTTATGCATGCCCTTTCAGAATTCAAACAAAACAATAGAAAGATCAGTCAGATAGCGCTTGATCATAAAACTTGGTTGGGGCAACTGATAAAGGATGCACTGGCACCTAGCCTGCAGGATATTGAGCTGAAGGCTGAGATGTTATTAACCTTTATCGAAGGCCTGATTGTACGCGCGGAATTTGCGCAAAAAGACATCGAAGGTTTGATCGAAAAACGCCCCCAACATGAGGCGCTGATATTCTCTATTTTGGCTTAAAGGCTTGTCACTTTATCTAATCAAATTGATAAAGGCGTCTTGGGTTATCCACCAGAATTTGCTTTCTGATAATCGCATCAGGCACCCATTGAATGAGTTCATTCAGCAGGTCTGTCGTATTGGGCATGGCTTTAGCAAAATAAGGGTGGGGCCAATCGGATCCCCAAACACATTGTTCTGCATTGGCTTCGACCAGGGCTTGAGCAAAAGGTGTGACATCGCTAAAAGGGACGCTTGGCTGTTCACTGGTACGGTAGGCACCAGATAACTTAACCCAAACTCGACCTTCTTTTAATAAGCTCAATAAATCTTGGAAAGCGGGGCTTTGAATACCCTTGCTGCAATCCATGTGGCCCATATGATCAATCACAACAGGTACCGGTAATTGCCTGATTTTATCAGCAAAGTTATCAAAGTTTGAGATGTCGATTAAGAACTGCAAATGCCATTGTCTTTTAGCAAGTCGCTGGGCTAAATGACACACGTCGTCCCACTCTATGCCGCCTTTAAAAAGTAAATTCATGCGCACACCCACATGACCCGATAAAGCAAGCTGATCCAGCTCTTCATCACTCACATGGGCATCCACAACAGCAATGCCTTTATAATCTTTACCGATAGCGCGTAAATAGTTCAGAGTGTCGGTTTGCAGGCTATTATCTGTGCCATAAACACTGGGTTGAACCAGTACACCTTGTGCGATATCAAGCTGATTATGCATATGTAAGTAAGCACCTACTGGCGCGTCAGGCGGTGTGTAACTTCTATTTTTTGTGTAATCATACTTATCTAGTGGACCAAAAACATGAGCATGACAATCAATGGCACCCTCTGGCATTACAAAATTAGGTTGACGAATAAAAGGCTCAGCTGCGTCACACAAAGGGGCAGTCAGAGGAGGTGTTGATTGGTCAGTTGTGGTCATCTTAGGGCCAATAGTAATCAAGGTTTAAAGAAAAATAGGGCTTGAATTCTGCCGAAAACAAGCCCTGAAAGGAGGATGTATCTAACCAGCTTAGTGCTGCTCAGCGATCCAATTAGCAATGTTTGATGAGAACTCAATGAAACGAGGATCTTCGTCTAACATCCACTCTGTATGTCCGCCATTGGCTAACAAGAATAATGATTTAGGGCCAGGGTAAGCGGCATACAAAGATTTCGCTTCTGTTACTGGGTGTAGGTCATTTTCTGCACCATGGGCAATCAATAATGGAATATTTGAGAAGCGCTCATCTAGGTTGGCTTCCGGGTTAAAGCTAATCAAGGAGTCGGCAAAATCAAAGTCAGAAGTCACCCCATAACCTGGCGCTTTAACTAATTCAGTGAAAACATATTCACGGCTTACTGGATCAAGTGGGTAAATTTCAAAAGGATCTATGCCTTTTTTATCGCCACCTTTGGCTAAACGTAAACGCTCTTCAGCCATGAAGGCCTTGAAGGCTTTCCAACCATGTTCACCACGTTGGGCTTTTTGTACTCGTACTGAGTTAAAGAAACCATTCATGGAGATTAGGCCATCAATTTGTCCTTCGCAAATGCGTAAAGAGTCTAGAATAAGGCCGCCTGCCATACCCCAGCCCGCGACAAAGACTTTACGGTTTTCAGTTTTTGCACGTTCAGAGACGATGGCAACGGCATTGGCAATATCTCTTACTTGCTCTTCCAAAATTACACGTTCACGTTCGCCTTCGGATGCACCAAAACCACGGTAATCAAAGCCAAATACAGTGAAGCCTTTTGCTGTCCAAGCACGAGCATAACGCTCGGGATGGATGTTTTTCTGGCCAGTAAAGCCAGAGCAAACAAGTACAATTGGAAGGTCTGGATTGTTGTTAGATTCGTCAGTAAAGAAGGCGCCATCTAGGATAAGACCATCACTGTGAAAAGATACTTTTTGTTCGATCATGAAGTAAAACTCCCTGGTTTTAAATAGTGTAAAAAGGACAGATAGAGTCTCAACTAACATGTGTAAATCAGTGAATGTAGCCAGACTGTGATTAGTATAATGGCGAAAAAAACTTGCAATAAATGAAAATAATGCGACATTATTGGTTATAAACACGACTTTATTGGACTTTTATATGGGATTTAATACAAACAAGGGAATTGAGCATTTTGGTTTTTTTTTAGTGCCAGATTTTTCGATGATCTCATTGGCTGCAGTAGTTGATCCACTACGTATGGCAAACCGAATTAGTGGACAAGAACTCTATAGCTGGGACTTCTATTGTCATCAGGATAAGACCTTACATGCCAGTAATGGCTTGCCCTTTTCTCCCACCAAAAAACAAAATGATGTGAGTGGATTAGACACCTTGTTTGTGGTCGCTGGCATTGGCGCTCAGCAGGCAAATGATGCGTCATTATCAAGCTGGTTAAGAAGCTTAAAACGTCAAAAAGTGAATATGGGATCGACCTCAACGGGCAGTTTGTTATTGGCCAAAGCGGGTATTCTTAAAAATCAAAAATGCACCATACATTGGGAAAACAAAGAAAGTTTGGCAGAGCAGTTTCCAGACCTGCAAGTGACGGGTGAACTTTACGAAATAGACAGAGATGTGATGACTTGTTCGGGAGGATTGGCTGGCTTAGATTTGATGTTGCAGTTGATCGCATTGAAGCATGGGGAAAGCCTTGCCAAAGATGTGGCTGAGCAATGTATTCATCCGGCTATTCGTCCTGCCTATGAAAAACAGAGAATGGATCTTCAGTTACGTCATCATGCACATCATCCAAGGTTATTAAAAGCCCTAGAGTTAATGCGTAATAACATAGAAGAAGTACTGACTTGCCAAGAGATAGGTGATTTGGTTGGTTTATCAGTCCGCCAAATGGAGCGTTTATTTAAAAGCTTTTTATCGACCACTCCCGCTAACCATTATCTTCAATTACGTCTAGAGCGTGCCCGTCATCTAGTATTGCAATCTAACCTGTCCATGCTGCAAATCAGCACCGCCTGTGGTTTTAGTTCAACTTCGTATTTTTCGCGCTGTTATCGAAAGCAGTTCAACTGTACACCAAGAGAAGAGCGACTTAGTTTAAGTCAAGGTAGTTTTTAGCACGGCTTTGGCTTCATTTTAAAACGTGACATGATTAGTCAGTCCACCGCTTTCAATAATGTTTCTATTGATACTATTATTAAAAAAAAGAGGGGAATATAAGATGGAAAATGATAAACGTCATACGATTAAATTCTTGGGTACAGGTGTATTTATTACAGCGTTTGGTGGAACCTTATCCGGCTGTTTGGGCGCTTCTTCCTCTAATCCCCCTCAATCACTCAATGAACCAAAAATCATTAAAACTAGAAATTGGTTATCGGGAAAAACAACGCTAATCACTGAAAATTATCCTAACACTAGCATCTTCAAACAAGACGCTACCTGTAAAGTGTCTTTGTTTCCACAAAACACAGAAGGTCCTTGTTATTTCTCTACCACCACGGGGGAGGATATATCCACAGGCTTAAGTGGGTTACCTATGATGTATTGCTTTCAAATTATCGATCAAAACTGTAATCCACTATCAGGCTATGACGTTGAAATATGGCATTGCGATAATAGAGGTGTTTACTCTGCTGATACCTCAAAAAGCTTAGATAGCGGGCGTTTTGCCGCTGGGTTTTGTTCAAACGGTGACGCTGCAGCGGCAAAAAGCACATGGTATCGAGGTGTGCTGACAACAGATTTAGTGGGACGAGTGAACTTTAAATCGAACTTTCCGGGCTGGTATCCGGGTCGTACCGCACATGTACATTTCAAAGTTAAAAAAGGTAATAAAACCTCTGTGACCTCACAATTATGTTTTACGGATGTATTATGCCAAGAAATATATAACCAAGAGGAGCACTACAAAAGCAGGGGCAACCAAGATACCAGCATCAGAACGGATGGCTTTTTTGCGGATACAGAAACCTTCCGTTTTGGTATGAAGCAAAATGCTGATGGGAGCTTGTTAGCCTTTAAACAAATACAAGTCTCTGTTTAAGGAACCTGTGATTAAGTCACCTGTTCTCAGTTTTATCAGAAAAAGCGTCAAACAAGGCGTCACTTTGATGTAATGTAGGCACCTTTCGAGAAGGGACAACACAGGATGACACTTTTTCTGTAAGACCCGTAGGGCGTGGCCTAAAAGCCCTATCTTTATGTTGAGGCACTGATCAATAGAATGACTATTAAGTTGCGCACCTCTCCCTAAATCTTAGTGCTTTTATCCACACGCTGAGGCGGGAGGACTTATTCGTAGGTTCCTTAACCTTGGCTGCTACGATTAAGCTGTTTTAGAAGCACCTGAATCGGGTGTGGAATCTGCTTTTGATCAAAACGTTTTACCTGACTACGACAAGAATAACCTGTGGCGACGAGGCGATTCTTGAGTGCTTCATCATTGATTTTTTCTTTCCAAGACAAGTCATAAATGTCTTTTGAGGTTTGTAGGTTTTGCGTTTCGTGACCATAGGTGCCGGCCATGCCGCAACAGCCGACATTCTCGACCTTTAAGCTTAATCCCACCAATGAGAATACCTGGACCCAATCTTGGATAGAGGCAGGGGCATTGGTTTTTTCGGTACAGTGAGCCAGTAAATGATAGGTGTCATTAGTATCAGAAAACGGCTTATCTGACATAAAAGAAGAGAGCTGATCGGTCTGAGTCACTAACCATTCTTGTAATAGGTGAACCCTGGGCACGTCTCGTTTGTCGCCCACAACTTTAGGGTATTCTGAGCGAAAACTTAAGGTCATGGAGGGGTCGACACCCACAAAGGGGATCTTATAAGCGGCTAGCTCATCTAGCATGTCCAAGTTCTTGTTCGCTGCTTTTTCAAACGCCTTAAAAAAACCATGCACATGTAAGGGTTTGCCGTTCGGTTTGTAGGGTGCTAAGAAGGCTTGAAAGCCTAAGTGTGTCAGTAGCGCCATGGTATCCAGTACCAGTTGGGTTTCAAAATAACTGGTAAAAGCATCTTGCACTATGATGACGGCCTTACCTTTCTCCTTTGGGGTGCTCTTATTTGCAGACAATGCATCCAATGCCATTGGTGTGGCAAACTGAATACCCCGCTTTTTCATTTCTTTTTTGATATTGAGTTTAGACAGGGAAGGGCTATCTGTGATACCCAAATAGTTTGCGCTAAAACGATTCACCCAACTTTTTTCAACCAGCCAATTATAAGGCTGTGGGAACTTGGCTAGGGTCGGCATTATGTATTCGGTTGAGCCCACTACATAGTCTTTTATCGGACGTAAATAGCGTGAGTAATAGATCTCTAAAAATTGAGCGCGAAACTCAGGCACATCGACCTTGATTGGGCATTGGCCGACGCAGGATTTACAGGCAAGACAACCCATCATGGATTCATGCACTTCGTTGGAGAAATCGTACTCACCACGGCGTTTTTTCAAGGTGTTATTAAGGCGCGGGATGACATTAGCGAGGAAGTTCGTCTGTTTAATCTTGTCGCTCACCGCTTGAGTATCGACCCCTTTCTCGCTCAACCCGCGTAACCATTCTCGCATCAAGGACGCACGGCCTTTAGGCGAATGAATACGTTCGCGGGTGCCCTTGTATGAAGGACACATGGCATCGTTAGGATCAAAATTATAACAAGCCCCATTGCCGTTACAGTACATACCCGCTTGGAATTGATCACGATTCACTAACGGGATTTGACGATCAAACTGACCACGCATAGGTACTTCATCTATCTTGAGAAGCTCTACACCTAATTCAAAACTTAACTGATAAGGGGTGGCGATCTTGCCAGGGTTCAACTGATTGTGTGGATCAAACGCGCCTTTAACTTGCTGGATCACAGGGTAGAGCTCACCAAAAAATTCGGTGGCATATTCAGAGCGCACCCCTTTGCCGTGTTCACCCCATAAAAGACCATCATATTTTTTAGTCAGTGCCACCACTTTGTCGGTAATGTCTCGAATGAGGGCTTCGTTTTTTTCATCTTTCATATCGATGGCAGGGCGTACGTGCAGTACACCTGCATCCACATGACCAAACATGCCGTAACTTAAACTGTGAGCATCCAGAACAGCGCGAAATTCCATAATAAAATCGGCCAGATTTTCAGGTGGCACGGCGGTGTCTTCGACAAAAGGAATAGGGCGGCCTTCGCCTTTGGCATTGCCCAAAAGCCCCACAGATTTTTTACGCATGGCCCAGATTTTTTTCACATTCCCATGCCCTTGGGCCAAGGTGTAACCCAATATCTTGCTATCGGGTTCAGTGAGGGCTGCATCTAATAAATCCGTTAAACCCTTTATTCTAGCATCCACTTCTGTTTGATCATTGCCTGTGTACTCAACCAGATTAACCCCTTGTAGTTCCTTGCCTTCATTCGCGCCTGTTTCATTAGGAAAGAACTCAGCCACCGAATGCCAAATAATGTCTTTTTTGGCGAGGCCAAGAACACGGGAGTCAACGGTTTCGATTGAGGTGGGCGCTGCGTTTAATACTGTTTTGGCGTGACGTAACGAGCCTTCAAAACTGGTATAACGAATATTGACCAAGGTGGCGAACGTTGGGATTTTAAGCAGATTAACCTTGGCTTCGACAATAAAACCCAAGGTGCCTTCTGAGCCACAGAGTACCGAGTTTAAGTTGAATGCATTGTCATCTGTGCGAATATGAGCCAGATCGTAACCTGTCAGACAACGATTTAATTCAGGGAATATGTCTTTAATCTTCTCTTTATTGTGATTAAAGGCATCGTCCACCACGCGGTGAATATGGCCCGCATAATCGTCACGCTGCTTTTCTTTTGTTAGCTGTTCATCAGAGATAGGGCCGGATTGAATGAGCGTGCCATCTAATAAAACGGTATCGAGTGAAAGTACATGGTCACGGGTTTTACCGTACATGACAGACCCTTGGCCACTGGCATCGGTATTGATCATGCCGCCAATGGTGGCGCGGTTGCTGGTGGAAAGTTCGGGTGCAAAGAACAACCCCTGCTCTTTTACCGCGGCATTAAGTTGGTCTTTGACCACGCCAGTTTGTACTCGCGCCCAGCCTTCTTCCGCGTTTATTTCTAATACCTGATTCATGTGTTTGGAGAGATCAACAATCAAACCGTCCGTCAAAGACTGGCCGTTGGTGCCCGTACCGCCACCCCTTGGACTCAAAACGATATGATGAAACTCATCTTCATGGGCGAGACGTAGCAATAACTGAATATCTGCCACAGATTTAGGGTAAATCACCCCTTGTGGTAAGACTTGGTAAATGGAGTTGTCAGTGGATAAAACGACGCGGTTAGCATAATCAGGGTTGGTATCACCGCTGAACCCATCCGCCCTTAGGCGTTCAATGAAAGCAAGGTATTGAGATTGAATAGGCGTGATAGCAGACAAAGAAGGAATCATGATTCAGCTCGAAAAAGGAGAATAGAGGGTGTGATTTGACGTTATCGATGGTCCCTGTTTTGGGTTAAAATAGGGACCATCATTTTTTGTTAAGTGACAATTAGCAGCGTTATAAATTGCGCTAACTGTTTAGTGTCTAGTTGTGCCATATTGCCGCTCATGTCAAATAAGGCGACTTGCTGCTCTGGTTTAAGCTGCTTTTGTGAGAGTCTAAAGAACTTGTCTTTGATTTCTTGATTCGTGAGCGGATTTTCAGGGTTGCCCTTGGCAATACAGCCTGATGACTGAAAAACTTGACCATTGTTTAGGGTGATAATGGCATGGGCCCAGCGCTCTGCTGGAAAGACGCCATTGTATTGATCACTTTCACTGATACTCACCTTGTCACTCAAGGCAATCCTGTCTGGATTGAATAGTCCTTCAGCATTTTCTGCAATCGATTCTGGGCTAACTTCGTTATCTATGAGTGCAGACGCCACTGAGAAAGGTAGGCTATATTGCGCTTGCTCTGTGGTGCTGGGTCTTGTCACGTGCAAACGTTTCGCCTGATGAAAAGAGACAATCTCAATGGTCTTTATTTGGGCATAATCTAATCTATGGTTTGCTTGTATTTCACGCACAGCTTCGACCGCAGGTTGGGCCCAACGGCACACAGGATAAGCCTTTAAATACTGCTCTTGTATATACCAACGTTGTCCCAAGTCTTGCCAGATTTCTTCGATGATTTGGCTTTGTTCTGGGCTATTCGATAAGGTCTTTGCGTCCATTGTGATGCCGGGCGCGCCAGTAAAACCAGCTTGTGCTAACAGGCTGCTACTGATGCCAGCTAAGGCCCCCCAACCGGAACCGTCTTTGACCATGGTGGGATAATCGATACATCGCATCATCTGACTTCTTGGTCCATGAAACTCTGCTATACCAAGGGCTTCACGTGTTTTTTGAGCATCAAGTTTATGTAATCGAGCCGTCACAGCAGCCACGCCTAAACTGTTCCAAGCCCCCGAAGTATGATAATCCAAGGCGGTGGCATGCAAGGCAATACCGGCGCGAGTGGCCACTTCATACCCTATTACTAGACAGGTGATTAGCTCTTTGCCTGTGAGTGTTTTACCCTCAGTTAATTGATCTGAGATGACAGCCAAAAGAGGCGGTAAGATAGCCACACCAACATGGCCTTTGGTGAGTACCTGGCCATCATGGGCATCGATACTATCAATCAAGCTAGCACCAAATAAGCTGGCACCGCTCAAGCTGGCTGTTTTATTAGAAAAGAGTAAGGGGATTTGCCCCGCCATTTGATCACTGACAAAGTGTTCCATTATCTTAGCCAGCTTGGTGTCGTGCCCCGCTGCCGCCACGCCTAATAAATCAATCAAGCAATCAGTGGCTTGTTTAACAACCTGTTGGGGTAAGTCTTCGAATCTTAGTTGATGGATGAAGCGATTAATATGTTCCATAGGTATGCACTTTAAATCTTGGTTTGTGTATTTAGTGATCTTGTCAGACGCAATTATTTAGCTGATGTTTGAATCATGTCTAACCAGTTAGTGAGCTCTCGCATTCTCATCTTGGGATCAAGGTCTGAGCTTTTAATTCCGAGGTGTTTTACGGACTCACTATTGGGGTTTTTATCGACGACTTTTAAGTTGTTGGCCAGTTCAGCTTCACTGCTAAATAAGCCATCTTCGGCGACCAATTCTGCAATGCGACCCGGTGTTAATTCGGGGTGATATTGCATTCCCCAAAACTGGATGCCATCTTTTTCATAAATAAAAGCTTGTACCGGGGAATGATTATTTGTTGCGGTAAGTATTGCGCCGGGAGGAAGCAAGGAGACTTCATCTCTATGTACACAGCTGCAGGCATAATCATCTTCTCTGCCTTGGTGAATAAGGTGCTTAGAGCCTTCTTGTGTCAAACGAATATTGAGTGCCATGCCAAGCTCTCTACCATTGGGTGAACTGGCCACCTTTCCACCTAACATAACCGCGGCCATTTGCATGCCATTGCAGGAACCTAGGGTAGGAATACAGTTCGCAAATACTTTTGCCATAGTATCTCTGAGGGGTTTTGCTTCAGGGGCATCGACGGACCAATTCACGCTAGAGCCGGTAAAAACTACGCCATCGACCTGCTCTAATGACAGTTTTTTTAAATCGAAGTCGTTGCAGTATGGTTGAACTATCTCGATCGATAATGTGTTGCTCTGGTCTTTATTTAATAAAGACTGACAAGCATATAAAGCGGTCTGATAAGACTCTGAATCGCTGGATTGACCTTGGCGGGCAATCTTTGTTAATAGTTCAGGAGTATTGCCTTCGATAATAAGGATATGCGTCATAAAAAGAGCTCCGTAAATGCTTTTCAAACAAGAAGGTTAGCGAGCATTTGACTTACTTTATTGAGACTTTCGACATTAGGTAGGCAGTACCTAATGTCGAAGGTTTTCTTATCAAATAGATTCTTCTATTGGATACCAACACCGGCTAAAAACTCTTTAGCTGTTTTCTCAATGGGCATATGTAACACATCAACACGGGCGTTTAAATCACGCATTATATTGTCGTCTATCATGGCTGAAAGTTTATTTAACAAGCCTTCTAACGCAGGGTTAGCAGCAAGCGTATCCGCACGAATAACTGGGGTTAAAGCATAGTTAGGGAAGTAGTTTTTATCATCCGCTAGGGTGACAAAGTTAAACGCCTGAATACGACCATCTGTGGCAAAAACCAGAGCGATATCAACTTGCTCTTCTTTTAGCGCTGTGTAGGTCAAACCTGAATCCATACGTTTAATATCTTTACGCTTCATTTTAAAACCGTAAGCTTTTTGCAGTGGTTTGAAACCATCATCACGGGCATAAAATTCAGCATTGACGGCAAGTTGTAAACCCGCATCATTGTTGACCGCATCAGCAAGGTCACTCAAGCTTTGAATACCCGCTTTTTCTGCGGCATCTTTACGCATGGCTAACGCATAGGTGTTATTGGCAGAAGAGGCATTTAACCAAACTAGGCCTTTTTTCGCATCCAGCTCTTTCACCTTCTGATAAACCTCAGAAGGATTGAGCTTTTCCTTATACTTGTTGTAGTTTAACAAGGAGGTGCCTGTGTATTCCCAGTAAAGGTCAACCTGTCCGTTTTCCTGTGCTTTACGCAATACAGTACTGCCCATGCCGGCACGCTTTTCGACATCAAAGCCTTTTATTTCAAGGTATTGGGAAGTGATCTCAGTGAGCAGTTGCTGCTCGGTGAAATTTTTACCACCAATGACAATCTCTGATGCATGGATTGAGCTCGCAGCTAAAACGGGTAGCGCGAATGTTAGGGCGAGTTTTTTAACGATTTTCAACATGGACTATATCCTCAATTGTTTTTGTTTTTTTAATATTCAAATATTTAGTGATGGTGCAATAAGCTCATTGACCATTAGCAATGGACTAACGACGTAACGGGTTTACTCCTCTTGGGACTAATAAAAAGGCAATGGCTGCAATTAACACATCCACTAATACGGCTAGCATGGCGACGGGAATCGCGCCGGCTAACATCATGAAGGGTTCATCGAGATCGATACCGGTAAATATCAATTCACCTAGGCCGCCGCCACCAATTAAAAAGGCCAGAGGTGCGGTGCCGACATTGATCGCAAGAGCGGTACGAATACCGGCAAAAATTACGAAAAGCGCATTGGGTATTTCTACCTTGATCAACATTTGGCTGGCGGTCATACCTATGCCAGCCGCCGCTTCTTTTAGATGTGCAGGTACTTCATTTAGGCCAATATAGGTATTACGTACTATGGGTAATAATGAGGCGATACACAGGCCGAAAATAGCAGGTAAGGTGCCTATACCCAGAAAACTCATGGCGAGAGCCAGAATCGCTAGGGTCGGAATCGTGGTGCCAATATTTAGTAGCTGCATGGCAGTCTCAGCGACTTTAGCAAAACGAGGTCGGCTTAAAATAATACCGATAGGGATCGCAAGCATGATGGCAATTACCCCTGAAATAAGTACCATTTCCACATGTTGACCAATGAGGTAAACCACATCTTCTTGGTATTCCCACAAAGCTTCGAATACCGCGTTAGCTTCAAAAACGGAACCCAACCAAAACGCAATTAAGATTCCGAAAAAGTAACTGTATCGTTTGAGTGGTAATTGTTTAGTTGATAATTGCTTCATTGCTAGCTGTTTCATATGAGGGACCCCTAGGCTTTAATTGCAGTGGCAAATTCAGATGTATCATCGGATTTTGCTTTAAAACCATCACGACGATAGGTGGCACCAAGGTAATGGGTGATGCCTCTTTGAGTGATTTGCCCTACCATTCGACCTTCCTTATCGACACAAGGCATCCAGGTGATGTCGTGGGTAAACATTTTAGAGGCAACCTTTCTTAAATCATCATCAATACTGGCGATAGATTTGAGCCCAATATAATGCTCGCCACATTGGCCTTGCCTGGTCTGAGTTGCTTCTTTCGTCACAAAGCCTATGGGTTGTTTGGTCTTATTTACTAGGGTGATGGAGTGGTAATAACCACAGGCTTCCATTCTGGCAAAGGCATCACTCAAACTATCGGCTTGGGACACATGGATAGGCGCTTCCATGACTTGTTCAACATTGACTAAACGCAGGCGTTTAAGGGCTCTGTCGTCGCCTACAAAGTTCTTCACAAAATCGTCTTTAGGGTGAGCCAAAATATCATCTGGCGTATCGTATTGAACCAGTTCTCCGTCCCTGAATATGGCAATTCGGTTGGACATTTTGACCGCTTCATCGATATCGTGGCTGACAAACATGATGGTTTTCTTCAAGACTTTTTGCATCTTCAAAAACTCATCTTGAATGACTTCGCGGTTAATCGGATCAATCGCGCCAAAAGGCTCATCCATCAACATGACTGGTGGATCAGCAGCCAGAGCTCGGGCCACACCAATACGTTGTTGTTGCCCGCCGGATAACTCTCTTGGGTAGCGTTTTAGAAAGACAGAAGGATCAAGGGCGACCATGTCCATCAATTCAAGCGCGCGTTTTTGATAGCGGCTTGTTTCCCAACCTAATAATTTGGGTACTATGGTGATGTTTTCCTCTATGGTCATATTGGGGAAGAGACCAATTTGCTGAATCACATAACCAATATTACGACGTAAGCTCACAGTGTCTAAACCCGAGGTGTCTTCGCCATTTATAAATACCTTGCCAGACGTTGGCGGTACAATGCGGTTAATCATTTTTAAGGTGGTGGTTTTACCGCAACCTGATGGTCCTAACAGGACGCAAATTTCACCTTCAGGTACTTCCATTTGAATATTGTTAGCCGCAGTGACGGGACCGTTTGGCGTCTCAAATATTTTGGTTAAATTATCTATTTTTATCATTTTATTTAATCTCAATAATCGATGGGAAGCGGGTTTACGGCTGGGCACTTTTTCTTGGTGTCAGCTTTTTCTGTAAATACATGAGTGAATAGTCCGCAATAATGGCGAGAATACTGACCGCAATTGCCCCTGCAATGAGCTGTCTTGGATCACTTTGAGAGATGCCCCGGCTAATGAGTACACCAAGACCGCCTGCACCTATATAGGACGCTATCGCCATCACACCTATGTTCATCACCACGGCAATACGAATACCGGCCATGATGACGGGAATGGCTAAGGGTATTTCAACCATTCTCAAGCGTTGCATAGGGCTCATGCCTATGCCACGGGCGGCTTCTCTTAAAGCGGGGTCAACATTGTTGATCGCCGTATAGGTGTTACGAATGATGGGCAGTTGAGAGTAGAGCAGTACCGCAATGACGGCCGGTAAATACCCTATGCCATGTCCAATCACAGACAGAATGGGAATCATCAAACCAAACAAGGCGATGGAGGGGATAGTGATAATGATAGAGGCGGTGTAGAGCACTACACTTGCCATTTTTTCATTTTGGGTGATGGCAATACCTATGGGTACGCCTGTCAGGGTTGCTAGTCCTACAGCTACGGCAACCAGCGAAATGTGCTCAATTGTTAACTTAAGCAACAGTTCATGGTTTTGAAATAGAAAATCAATAATTTCCATGCTCTTCCTCAGAATGACTAGCGTTTAACTTGTGGTAACGTTTTAGTACTGAAGCTCGTTCAGTGACAACCAGACTACGTGTATTAACCTGTGTTTTTTAAAACTAATGCGACATTTTTAATCAATAAAGCGACATTCATGTCGTATTAGGATAAATAACGATCAGTTAATTTTAGTCGTTAATCAGCGTCACATAAGAAGACTTTGTGATGAGCGTTTGGGGGGTGGAATCTAAACTTTTCCCAGCGTATTTGAGCAGGAGCTAAAGGTTATGTATTTCCATTCAGCGTATGGGAATGAGGTGGGAGTTTTCCTTCGATATGCAAGTGTTTCTCGTTCCCACTGTCCTCAGGCTGTGAAAGAATTAACTTCAATGCTTTTTCATGTATTAAAGAGCTTTTTATTGCTTAGTAGGGATTACCGGAGCTCTTTATGAAGACTTCAGTAGGAATTTGTTTTTAAGGTACTTTCGAC
>Ga0209395_1001565_pt1 | contig 31741 bp, 20 predicted proteins | sample GOMGulsemesocosm_3_FD_184635 | JGI IMG/M metagenome (GOLD analysis project Ga0209395, IMG submission 184635) | Methane-oxidizing microbial communities from mesocosms in the Gulf of Mexico - GOM9D Gulf of Mexico (SPAdes) (version 2) | ecosystem: Environmental > Aquatic > Marine > Cold seeps... | reverse complement strand
GAAGTGGCAGCGAACTTACTTAAAAGAGAAAGCTTAAGGATTCCAATGATAACCTCATTGTGATTTTTATATTTACTTCTGTTTGAACAATAGAAACATTTGAACTACTTTCAATAAATGAAAAAGGAGCATTAAAATGCTCCTTTAAAAAGTATGCTCTGGCCACTTGACTTTACACCCTGATAGCCTTGATATTATTTATTAATATCAACAACCACACGGCCACGAATTTTGCCTGCCATTAATTCTTCGGCCGTAGATACAACTTCACTCAAGCTTATATCAGTAGAAATATCTTCAAATACTTCAGGGTCTAAAATATCAGCAAGACGCTGCCAAGCTTCAATGCGGTCTTCGATAGGTCGCATTACACTATCTATGCCAGCTAAAGTAACACCACGTAAAATAAATGGGGCAACAGAAGCAGGTAAATCCATACCTTGTGCTAAACCACAAGCAGCAACAGCACCGCCGTATTGTATGCTTGCACAAACATTCGCTAGTGTATGGCTTCCTGCAGAATCGATTGCTCCTGCCCAACGTTCTTTCGCTAATGGACGACCGGGTTCTGATAATACTTTACGATCAATAACTTCCGATGCACCTAATTTCTCTAGGTATTCTGCTTGGTCAACTCGACCTGTTGAAGCAACTACTTTATAACCAAGTTTTGCTAAGATTGCGATAGAAAAACTACCTACACCACCGTTAGCGCCTGTTACCAAAATCTCGCCTTTATCTGGTGTTATGCCATTTTTTTCAAGCGCGATTACGCAAAGCATCGCCGTATATCCTGCTGTGCCAATCGCCATTGCTTGACGTGGTGAAAATGCTTTAGGCAGTGGAATTAACCATTCACTTTTTAAACGTGCTTTTTGAGCTAAGCCACCACAATGAGTTTCACCTACACCAAAGCCATTGAGTAATACTTGATCGCCAACATTAAATTTATCACTTTCACTTTGCTCAACCGTACCAACTAAATCAATACCCGGTACCATAGGAAATTTTCTTACTACAGGACCTTTACCTGTGATCGCTAAAGCATCTTTATAATTAAGTGTGCTATGCGAAACGTTGATGGTAACATCACCTTCAGGTAATACACTTTCATCAATATCTTTGATAGCCGCTCGGTAACCTTGGTCATCTTTTTTCAATTAAAATACCGGTAAACATATTGTCATCCTTATTTAGACTGATCGTCTATAAATAGTAAAAAAAATTTATCTGGGCAAAGCCGCGATAAAATGATTAAAGTAATTTTCTAGTGGTTTGGTATCTTGTACCAGTTTTGCTCTACTAACTGCACCCTCCCAGCCAATCCAAAAACATTCGGCTAGCAGTTCGCAATTTGCAGTATTTGATATCTCACCTTGAATTTTGGCAGCTTTAAGGCAACTTGCTATACGGTGCTGCCAGCAATGAAATATATCAATTAATTGTTGTCTAAAGCTTTCAGGTAATAAATCTACTTCTTGGCCAAGATTACCCACTAAGCATCCCCGCTTAAATTGATGGCGGATCATACCTACCTTGGCGTCTTCAACAAAGTTACTTATGCGTGTTAACGGTGGATACGATTCATCTGACAAACACGCGTCTAATTTATTGGCAAAATAATTCGCATAATTTTCAATTACAGCCTGACCAAATGCTTCTTTGCTGGCAAAGTAATGATAAAAAGAACCTTTAGGTACTTTTACCTTTTTTAAGATCTGATCAATTCCAGAAGAAGCAAAGCCGCTTTCTGTTAGTTGTTCAAGGCCACTGCGGATTAATTCAGCCCTAGTATCTTGGTTTTCGCGTGATACTTTCGGCGGTCTACCACGACGTGGTTTTGTTATTGGTAAATTCATACTTACATAATAGACCGATCGTCTACTTAATTGCAAATCTATTTTTTAAAAACACAATAAGAGCAATTAAAGCTAGTATGGATTTATCCAATAAAATTGAAAATACAAGGCGGAAAAGCAAAGAAGAAATAGGAAAAGGGGCAGTTACACAAAATGCCTTGCGGCTCCACGTATTGATAGATGATTAACGATGCTCATACGACAAACATCGCTAACCATTGTTCAAATTTATTGCTGGTAAGTAAAGCTTGCTTTTTGGTGAATATTATCAAGTGAAGTACCTAACTGTATTTCGAACTCCCCGGCCTCAGCCAACCAATCATTAGTGTTAACGTCCCAAAAAGATAGGTCGCGTTTATTCAGTGAAAGACTGACTCGCTTGCTTTCCCCTGGCGCTAAATATACCTTGGTAAAACCTTTAAGCTCTTTTAGTGGTCTCTCTACACTGGCTTCTTTGTCGTGTAGATATAATTGTACAACCTCTGCGCCTGCAACCTTTCCGGTATTTTTAACCTGAACTATCACAATAATACGCTCGTCAGCAGTGATGTTTGATGCCGATAGGTGAATGTCTGTTAACGAAAATTGGCTATATGAAAGGCCATGACCAAAGGCAAAGATTGGTTTGATATTTTGCTGCTCAAACCAGCGATAGCCAATAAAGACCCCTTCGATGTATAAGCTTTCTTTAGCGTTATAATCATTAAGCGCAATAGGAGCGGTATCTTCAAGACGAACCGGTAAGGTAATTGGCATTTTACCACTAGGATTAACATCACCCGTTAAAATATCAGCAAAAGCATTACCCGCTTCCATACCGCCATACCAACCCCAAACAATCGCATTAGCGCGCTTTGCCCAAGGCATTTCAACGGCTGAGCCTGCAACCAAAAACACCACGGTTTTTTCATTAGCAGCAATCAACTTACTAATAATTTCATCTTGCGAGTTGGGCAGTTTCATATCTGGGCGATCGATAGACTCTCTGTCATCACCATGGCTCAAACCACCAAAGTAAATCACCGCATCAGCTTGTTTCGCTGCAGCAATATAATCAGCTTCACTGCTAAACAACTCACCGGGTGCATTCCAACCTAAAGTGAAGCGTTCACTGCCGTTATACTCAATTTCAAAGGTGTATGTTTCACCTGCCGTGAGCGTTATATTATCAGTTAATGTGATAGCTTTACTTTCATTACTTGTGCCCGTTGATTCAACATCTTCAACTTGATGAGTAATAGCAACTTCACCATTTATTTTTAATTGAAAGTCACCTAATGTTTCAACATTTAGTTGATGGAAACCTGTCGTCAAAGGTTTAATCTTTGCAGACATAGTAATGAACTGAGTAGTGTTAACATCCGTAGCGGTAAACTTAGAGTCAACTATCCAAGATTGCTCTGTTAAGTTTATTCGTGCTGATTCATTAAAGTACGATATATTCCATGCTGGTGTCCCAGTCCAATGACGGCTCTCCACATAATCACTGGCAATAGCAGACAATTCACTACTACGCGCTCTCATCACAGTAATATTTACATCTTCACCAAATTTTGCTTTTAAACCTTGCAGAGGCGTTATTTCATATAACGATTTAACTTCTGATGACCCCCCACCGGTACCATGTTTTTTATCCGCATTAGGGCCAAGTACCAGAATATTTTTGACGTGTTTTTTGTCTAACGGTAATACCGTTTTCGAACCAACAATATCATTTTTTAATAACACTACACCTTCGGTGGCAATTTTACGCGCAGCAGCTTGATGTATTAGAGTATTTCTTGATCCAGGTAAACGATTTTTGTCATACATACCAATGCTATGTTGCACTCTAAGAATGCGTCTAGCTTTTTCATCGGCAACAGATTGAGGAATTTTTCCCGCTTCGATCATTTTTAGAAAGGGTTTCGCCAAAAAATAATTTTGATAATCATCAACTTTAGTCCCCATTTCTAAATCTAAACCATTAACGGCTGCATCATAGGTATTAATATCAACATGCCAATCAGTCAATAATACCCCTTGGTAGCCCCACTCCCCTTTTAAAATATCCATAACTAAATGCTTACTTTGATTAGCATTAGTGCCATAGTATTGATTATATGAGCCCATCATACCAAGTACACCCGCCTCTTTAACGGCTGCTTCAAATGCAGGCAAATAGACTTCCCTTAAAGTTCGCTCATCTGGCTTAGCATTAACGCCAACTCTATTTAACTCTTGCGTATTTAACGCATAATGTTTAACGGTCGCCGCCACATCATTGGCTTGAATAGCTTCTATCTGCGGAACAACCAACTTTGCAGCTAATATAGGATCTTCTCCCATATACTCAAAGTTTCTGCCATATAAAGGTAAACGCGCTAAATTAACGCCTGGTCCTAGAATAAAATCTTTTTTTCTATCACGGGCTTCAGCCCCTAATACTTGGCCATGTAATCGAGATATTTCAACATCCCAGCTAGCGGCAACAGAGGTAAGATGGGGTAAATAGGTGGCATGATCATCAGTCCAACCAGCCGATGCCCAGGTATGACGCTCAATTTGATGACGTACGCCATGAGGGCCATCCGATAACCACATTTCAGGAATACCAACGCGTTCAATGGCATTTATGTGAAACTTCCCACTGGCATGCGCCAAAGATACTTTTTCTGGTAAAGTCATTTTACTCAACAAGCGTTCAACGTTTTGTTCAACTTGCGCTAATCTTTGGCTTTTTTGCTCAAATTGCTTTTTCTCAGGTTGCTCTAGCTCATGCTGCTTAGTTTTTTTTAGTTCATCTGCTTGTTGCTCATTAATGTTCGCTTCACAAGCGCATAGACTAAACACCAGATACGATACGCTAAAGTACTTTAATACTATCTTCATTGGTAAACCTTATATTTGACAAATTTCAAATGGTTGAGCCAGTAATGGTAAGTAAAATAATTAATGATATTCTATTTACCATTACCATTTAAATAAAAAACACCAGCCTTAAAAATTAACCAAGGCTGGTAAGGGAAGCTGATAATTGTCGATGTCATCTAAGCTCCAAAAAACTCTACTTCACAAGAAAAGGAGTTACTCTTCTAGCTAATATTACTTAATTAGCGTTAATCGGCTAAAAACATCAGCGGTGATATAAGCTAAATTTTTATTACCATTAACAGCTTTAATAGCTGTTGAACCAATAAAGTGTTCTCGTTTTTTACTGCCATCGTTATCACAATAAGCCAACATAAAGCCGAGTTTTTTACCCTCAAATAAACTCACCGCCAGCGGACTTTTTGTTTTCATGGTAAAACTATCGTCAAAAACCCGAACCGCCACCTCCCAAATGATTTTATTTGGTGCGCTGTCGCTTCGTCGCCATTTGCTAGTGATATGATCATTTAATAGAACAAAATTGTCAGAGCCATCGGCATGCTTTTCACCCATGTCTACAACCTGATTATCAAGGGCAATATGGTAGGCAAAGGCATTAAAGTTAGCTAAATGGTTTCCACCGGAGGCATCCTCATCAAGGAATACCTCAAGACAATCATCATCCCAATATAAATAGCGCGGATCAGCATGTTGATCGAATAAAACATCATCGGTAATCTCTACCAATAAATATAATTGCGCTTCATCCCAAAGTATTTTAAATTGCCCGGAAAAATCATCAGTACTCGGCGTGCTGCCAAGAATCAAATGATTTATTGGTTGCCATTTCGCTAACTGCCAGCTAGCTTCATTGGCTAGGCCATCTATTAGAATTTCTTCTGATGACTTTAACGCCTCTAGCGCACAGGCATTAATAGAGAATGTCACTAATATAATACTGATAAACTTCAAGAAATCATCCATACTTTACTTTCCTCATAACTAGCTGAGCGAGTTTATTTATGTCATCTGCAACCAACAAAAAAGGACGCTCTATGTTAATAGTGCTAATGTCTTGTTCATTGAGCAAAGGTGACTCCATCGCTTCAAATTGGCTATCAAGTAATGTGGCTGAAAAGAAATGATTCTCTCGTTGAGCAATTCGCTTGGCAATAACATGCTTATTAGCAATCAGATAAAAGAAGTGGCAATAAAAAGGCAGCTCTCTAAATAAATCTCGATGCGCCGACTTTAATCCTGAGTAAGCGAGCGCTACCGAGTCACCTTGCTGAGACAAAATAACTAAATGAGCCATAATATCCCTTAACCAAGGCACTCTCATCTCATCGGTTAATGGCTTATTTTCAGCCATATGCTTTTTGGCTTGCGCGCTGTGAAAATCATCGGCATCCACAAACACTAACGAAAACTCATCGGCCATTTGTTTGGCTAAACATGATTTCCCCGTACCGCTAACGCCCATAACAATAAATAAGTTCGGCACTTTTTTTGCTGGTTTAACCATGTAACGGTACCCTCACCTGCAGCTGATAATTTTTTCCTGACTGTAAATCGGTTAATACATTGCTCACAATAACTTGCTTATCAAGTAATACTTCCATGGTGAAAATCTCGTCGACTTGCTCAATATCAAAATTAACCATTGCCCCCCTAAAGAGTCGCTGACCAGATAAACGCTTCATCGTTGTTGGCAGTTTTGGCGCTATCTGTAAGCCTTTTGCACAGCCTTTCAAACCACACAACTCTTCTACTAAACAACGATATATCCAAGAAATTGTCCCGGTATTGAACAAATGGCTCGAGCGCCCCGCTTGTTTGGGGAACTGATGATAAGCACCGCGATAGTAATTTGGCACATAAATAGGTAATTGCCCGGTAACTTCGGCATTTTCAAGCGACGGTAGCATTTTATGGAGTAGCTCAAAAGCTAAGTTATTTTGTCCTGCTTGATAAAGTGCATACACGTAAAATATTGCCGCGTGATTGTAAACAGAGCCATTTTCAGACACTCCTGGATGTTTTTGCGTAATACGGCCAATATCTTCCACCATAGCGGTATAACTTGGCGCCAGCATCATTACTCCTTGAGGTGTTATCAATTGAGTACCTATGGCCGCTATCATATCTGATTGTTGATGTTCACTTGCCGCACCGCTAAGCATGGCCCAACTTTGCGGATTAAGAAATATCTTGCCCTCAGCCTCTTCATTGGTGCCAAAAACACGGCCATTATCAGTAATCCCCCGAGCAAACCATTGACCATGCCATAAGTGCTCATTTACAGCGTTATTAATTGCTTGAGCTGCAAAGCGATATTCATCATATTTTTGTCGACTGATATTAATATCATATTCATCACAGAGATCGCACCACGTAGTTAACGCATAAGCAGTTGCTAAAGATAACCAAGTAGAAACCCCTTTACCTTGGTAACCCACCATATTCATAGGGTCGCACCAATCACCTTGTTCAATAAAACTTAAACCTCGATGATCAGTAGCATTAATCAGATAATCCAGCGCTAACCTTATATGACAGGCAAAAGATTGCTCCTGAGTTGAATCAGCAAAAGTAATCATTTCACTGAGTAAGCTAACATCAGCCGTTTCATTTAAATAGACCGATAAACAGATCGGTAACCAAACACCATGATCGGCATGAGGCACTTGATTAATATATTTAAGCTCTGCATCTTGGTGCAACAACACCCCCTCAGGCATTGCGCCATTCAGGGTTTGCTGAGATAACGCCAAGATAAAAGCTTGCCGAGTCACTTCGCTATTAATAAAGGCCATGCCCATATTGTCTTGAATATAGTTACGCGTTTGTGGGTCTGTACTTAAACGGTTGACGTCACCATGGTAAAACATTTGTCTGGGCAACCAATGATTTACAAAATCATCAAAGCCGACATCATCACTATTAACGGTTAAACATGCTTTTCCTTGATTAAGGTAATCTTGATAAGATTCTCGTGCTTTATTTCGTTGTTGATAACCAAGGTGTTTTTCTTTAATTATCGCGATTTCTGCTTCATCTTTTGCCGGCCCAAACAAGAATTGATAGTTTTTTTTCTCACAGGACAATAACCGTTGTTGAAATTGCATAACCGCAACTGGCGTTTCATATCGGGCTTCAACATTGCCTAACAAGTCAGCCTGTAAGGCCGTGGGTTGATGCAGTCCGCCTTCTCCTTCAAAGAGCTTTTGATTGGCATGCCAGGCCGTAGGCGCTGTATCACTAAGGAAAAAAGTTTTATCTTTTAGCTGTTTATTTTTAAAATAATCCGTTACTTTTTGATAAGGAGTAACAGAATCAGCAACAATAGCATTCAGCTTTTCGTTATAAGTGGCTGACTGATTCATCCACGACATATAACCAATACTGAAATAGGGAAAGATGCTGATATTTCTCACGGTACCAGTGAGATTGGTTACCGAAAAAAACCAACACTCAACTAAGTCATCTTTAGTTAAATTCACCTTAATGGTTATTTGCAAGCCACTGTGTTTAATAGACCAAGTAATATCACTACTACCTAACTCAAAGGAAAAGCTATCTAGTTGAACACGCATAGGCTCATAAGGTAGAGAAATCATTTCACCACTGTCTTCATCTTTCAGGTAAAAAAAACGTCCTGGATGATGACTAAAATAACTATGCTCTGGCTGAATAAAACTTTTGGCTTCCATGTTTGGTGCATAAGAGTATTTAGCTGGTTCAGGCTGCATAAACTGTGAATTGACATAACCACGACAATTAACCTGCATTACCATAGCGCGGTTCCATAAAAACCCCCTAGCATCAGGCAATTTAGTTGGGCTTGATAGTTTTACTCTACTAAAACCATCAACTGCACTATCAATACTTATCAAAGGTAACTTAGGCATTAACAGCTCCTGTTGTCGCTATTTGGTCATCATCTGTATTAGCTTTTTCTCGCTCCCTTAACGTTTGTTGGCTGCGTAGTTCGTTCTGGAGCATTTTTAATTGCTGATCATCTAACGGATAAAAATAAATTAACGGCACAGCAATTACTGCAAAAAATGCAGGAATAAGCGTCATTAACAACACAATTCCTTCTTGAGAGGTACCCGTTTGCACTTGATTAGCAACATAACCAAGAGAAGCCAGCAACCAACCAATCATAGCCCCTGCTAACGCACCACCAAGCTTTTGCGCAAATGCTGCCGCTGAAAAAATCATCGCTGTAGCCCGTCTTCCCGTTCGCCATTGGGAAAAGTCGGCCGTATCGGCGTACATAGAGAAAACCAAGGGTGACTTTGGCCCCAATGCTAAGCCGATCATTACTTGTAAAACGAACATTAAGGTGATGTTGTCATTCGGCACAAAATAGAAAATCAATGAAAGTGCAGCAACAATTGTCATCAATATCATCAGCAAACGACGTTTATCAATAAATTTGGTTAATAGTGGTGTTGATGCCGCGCCTATAGCTAACGCAATCATGTAAGCCATGGCAAAACTGCCAATCAAGTCAGGTCGCTCGGCATAGTATTTAAAATAAAATGTACCTGAACTTGCACGCAATGAAATGGTAATCATGATAATAAGCGCTAAGGCAAACAGTACTAGCCAAGGTTTATTTTGTCCTAAATCTTTTATATCTTGCAATACTGGGGTTTTCTGTCCAGGGGGAGGAGAAATCCGCTCTTTAGTCCCATTGAAAGTGACAATAAACAAAAGCCCAGCAATAAAACCATATAAGACCATGGTCAATTGCCAACCTAATGCTTCATTCCCCTGTCCTAAGTATTGTACTAACTCAGGCGTGAGGTAAGCCACTAGGCTGCCGCCAGAAAAAGCACCAATAAATCTAAAACTGGTTAGATTTGTACGCTGCTGAGTGTCGCTCGTTATTACGCCAAGTAATGCACCATAAGGCACATTAATGAATGTATAGGCCAACATCATGAAAATGTAAGTGCCATAAGCCCAAATTAATTTATTACTATCACTAAAATCAGGCACCGTAAAAGTGAGTACCCCCGCAGCTGCAATAGGAATTATGCCCCATAATAAATAAGGGCGAAATTTACCAAAACGAGTTTTAGTTCTATCTGCCAACGCGCCCATTAACGGATCTGAAAAAGCGTCAATTAATCTAGTTACCAACATCAATGTACCAACTGCTGCTGCTGAAATACCAAATACATCCGTATAAAAGATAAATAGAAAAACATCAATTACTCGCCAATAAAAATTTGAGGCTACATCACCACTGGCGTAAGCTATTTTCTCTTTAAGGGTTAGTCTGTTATTCACTTGCTCAAATCCTATTTTGTTATTGTTTACAAAAAAATCATGATGATTAAAACCATCATAAAAAATCGTTTTTTTTTAGTTTTTTCTATTTTCACACTAGAAATGTAAGCGCTTACAAATATACCTTAAATTTTAAGTATTACAACTTACATATGGAAACAACAGAAAGAAGTAACAATAACAATATGATTGCATTGCATTTATTTAAACAAAAAATTTATAGGGCAATAAACAAGCAGGTTAAGCTTTACTCTTAATTTGTATGTTTTTTAAATTATTTTAAAATAAAGATTGATCTTATTTTATTATTGTCATAACTTAAATGTAAGCGCTTACATGAAATTATATTTGTAATATGTGTTTATTTTTGTGATATTGATGAAAGCGCTTACACCTATTTGATAATTATAAAAGTGGTTTACAAAAGCCGGGAGAGATTACATGAGTCAGAAAACATTCACTAAGACAAGAATAGCAACAAGTTTGTCATTAATATTAGGGGCAACTGCACTGCCTGCAATTTCAGCTGAGGAAGCAACAAATGCAGAACAAGCCGTAGAAGTAATTACGGTAACGGGCATGCGTTCAAGTATTAAAGAGTCTACAAGACTTAAGCGTGATGCTTCTGGTGTCGTTGATGCTATCTCGGCAGAGGATATTGGTAAATTCCCCGATACCAACTTAGCGGAATCTCTACAGCGCATAACCGGTGTTTCAATTAGCCGTGATAATGGTGAAGGTAGCCAAGTAACGGTACGTGGTTTTGGTCCTGACTTTAATATGATTACGTTAAACGGTCGTACTATGCCAGGATCTAGTCTACCTGCTGGTGGTGGCGTAGCAAATTCACGTGCCTTTGAATTCTCAAATTTAGCTTCTGATGCGGTAAAATCGGTATCTGTTTATAAAACAGGTAGGGCAAATGTTGCTACCGGTGGTATTGGTGCTGTTATCGATATCGTAACAGGCAAGCCTCTTGATAACCCAGGCATGCATGTAAGTGTTGGCGCAAAAGCAATAATGGATACAAGTAACCGCGTAGGTGATGACGTAACACCTGAGTTATCCGGTTTATTTAGCTGGACTGATGAAGATGAGAGGTTTGGTGCTTCATTAACAGTCAACACACAAACACGTCATAGCTCTACTTCTGGTGCATTTGTCAACGAATGGCGAACGAGTGCATACGACGGTATAATCCCTCAAGCAGCTGACGATATTCAGTTAAGCAATGAGCCGGCAATTGGTCAACTTTATTCAATGCCATCAGATTTACGCTACTTTATTACTGACCAAGAACGAGAGCGTACAAATGCACAACTAACCCTACAGTTCAGACCTATAGAATCTTTAACAGCAACACTTGATTATACCTATTCAAAACAGGATACCTTTCAGGCACGTGCAGAGCAATCTATCTGGATGGACACCTATAAATCAAGTCTAGGTTTTGATGATGAAATAACAACGACACCAATTGATTATAATGAAGACCGTGGTGATCAACCGCCACGAGATTTAGGGCTAGCACAACAAGAACTAAACCAAGTAAACGAAAATGATTCAATCGGTTTGAACATTAGCTATGATGTTAATGATTACTTTAATATTACCTTTGATGGTCATAGCTCAACAGCTGACAGTGCCCCTGACGCTGAATACGGTAGTTGGGTTAATGCCGGTTTAGGCGCAAATATTTCTGCAGGCCAAGGAGTCGATTTTAGTAATGACTATCCAACCATGCGCGTAGATTTTGACGATTGTGACCCAAGAAGAGGTCTAAATTGTAATGGCGTGCTTGATCAAGATGATGTTGGCACCTCAATTCTTGATATGCGCTATGCATCTCAGAAAACTGATATTGATGAGTTCCGTATCATTGGTACTTATGAGTTTGATGAAGGCAGTATTGAATTTGGTGTTGAGTCTCGCTCTATGGAAAGTCACTCTGTACAAAGCTTAACACGTCATACCATGGGTAACTGGGGTGTTGAAAATCCGGGGGAATTACCAGACGGTTTCTTAACGCCTGTTGACTTTACCAGTGACATTAATGACTTTGATAAAAACGGTGCTTTCAACCAAGGTTTCACCGGTAGCGCTTCACAAATTGGTGCATGGGCCGCTGGTCAATATGGTTTTGATTTCGTCGCCGATGGTGCTGCCGCAACGAACCGTACTATTAAAGAAGACATTACTGCTGCTTTCTTCCAGCTTGACCTTACTGGTGAGTTAGCCGGTCGTCCTTACAATATTTCTGCTGGTTTACGCCTTGAAAGCACTGATGTTACCTCTTCTGCCAATGTCGCCCTACCTAATGCTGTTGCATGGGAAGGTAATCAGGACTTTAACGTGCGTTTCGGTGAAGGCATGCAAGACTTTTCAACCGACGCAGATTATGATCATGCATTACCTAGCTTTGATTTTGATATAGAAGTGGTTGATAATGTTGTCGCACGTTTCTCTTTCAGTAAAACTATTGCGCGTCCTACTTATGATCAATTAAGTTCTGCCGCGTCTGATGTTAGTGGACCTTCAGGACCAACGGGCATGCCAGGTGTTCAATTAGGTACGGCTTCAAATGGTAACCCAAGTCTATTGCCACTAGAATCAAATAATATTGATTTATCTGCTGAGTGGTATTTTGCCGAGACCAGTTATGTCTCAATTGGCTATTATGAAAAACGTGTTAATAACTTTGCTGGTCGTCAACCTGTTGTAGAAAACGTTTACGGCTTACGTGATGCAACGGCAGGCCCTCGTGCTCAAGCTGCAGCACAAGCCTTAACCGCACTTGGTGAAGAACTAACTGATACCAACTTATTTGCTATGGTTGCTGCAACCGAAAATAATGTTGATTTCTATTCAATACCTGCTGAAGAGTTCGAAGTTCACTACGATGTATTACCTACCAGTGAAGACCCATTAATGGACTTTAACGTCACTAAGTTTGTCAATAATAAAGAAGCTAAAATCGATGGTTTTGAGCTTGCGGTACAGCACTTCTTTGGTGATTCAGGTTTTGGTGTTCAAGCTAACTATACTACTGTTAATGGTGACATTGGTTTCGATAACAATGGCGACCCATCAGTAACACAGTTTGCGCTTGTTGGTTTAAGTGATACTGCTAACTTAGTCTTAATGTATGAAAACGATGACCTTCAAGCACGTGTTGCTTATAACTGGCGTGATAAGTTCTTAAATACTCAAGCTCAATATATAAATGAGCCTGGTTATACTGAAGCATATGCACAAATTGACTTTAACGTGGCTTACCAAGTTACTGAAGAGTTATCAGTTTTCTTCGAAGGTATAAACATTACTGGTGAAGATACTCGAACTCATGGTCGTACTGCAGTACAACTATGGAACTTATCAGAGCAAGAGGCACGTTATGCTCTAGGTGGTCGTTATACATTCTAATTTAGTTTAGATTGTTATAGCTCATCTTATAAATGCCGTGTACTAGCACGGCATTTATTACTTTACGAATAACAATAATTCTACTGTTTAACAGGAGATTACATGGACAAAGCGATAAAAAAAATTATCATTGTTGGTGGAGGTTCAGCAGGTTGGATTACCGCCGGAAGCATTGCAGCAGAGCATTGTGTTGACCCATCTAGTAATGTGAAAGTTATTCTAATTGAATCTCCTGAAATTAAAAGTATTGGTGTTGGCGAAGGTACTTGGCCCTCAATGCGTAATACATTAGATAAAATAGGCATTAATGAAAAAGAGTTTTTACAACAATGCGACGCCTCATTTAAACAAGGTTCAAAATTTGTAGGTTGGACAACTGGTGATACCACTGATTATTACTATCATCCTTTTATGGTTCCAGAGGGTTATGGTCAAATAGATTTACATGCCGCTTGGCAAGCTAACCACTCCCAAAAAAGTTTTGCTGATGCAGTTAATATTCAAAGCCATGTTTGCCAAGCTGGTCTAGCACCAAAACAACTGGCAACGCCAAATTACGCCGCGGTTACAAATTATGGCTACCATCTCGACGCAACAAAATTTGCCACTCTTTTACAAAAACACTGTACTGAAAAATTAAATGTTCAGCACATTGTTGATCATATGGACGATATTGTTTCAGCTGATAATGGTGATATTGCTGCGATAAGCACCAAAAAAAATGGTCAGGTCGAGGGTGATTTATTTATTGATTGCACGGGAAGTGCATCATTATTGTTAGGCAAACACTTCAATATTAACTTCATCAACAAACAGCATATATTATTTAACGACAGTGCTCTTGCGGTACAAGTCCACTACCCTACTGATGAAACGCCAATTAACTCAGCCACCCTATCAACTGCACAAAGTGCTGGCTGGATTTGGGATATTGGTTTACAAACACGACGTGGCGTCGGTTATACTTATTCAAGCCGTCATACAAGTGATGCTGAAGCTGAACAAACATTAAAAAAATACTTAGAAAATTCAATTGGTGTAGAACAAGCCAACCTATTAAAGCCCAGAAAAATACAATTTGAACCAGGCCACAGAGAAAAATTTTGGCATAAGAATTGTGTAGCCATAGGTATGTCAGCAGGCTTTCTTGAGCCTCTAGAGGCTTCTGCTTTGGCGATGATTGAACTTGCATCAAGCATGGTCAGTGAAGAACTCCCAGTTACACGTTCACATATGGATATTATCGCTGAACGTTTTAATAAAAGGTTTGAGTATAGATGGCAGCGTGTTATCGACTTTTTAAAATTGCACTATATTTTAAGTGAGCGCACAGATTCTCAATACTGGCGTGATAACCACCGACCAGACAGCATTAGTGAGCAACTTCAAGCATTGGTATCCCTTTGGCAATTTCAACCACCTAGTCGTTATGACGTAATACAAAATGAAGAAGTTTTTCCTTCAGCAAGTTATCAGTACGTTCTTTATGGTATGGGTTTTAAAACTAACCCGCGTCCCAGCCCTCGGAAATTTGAAGCTAAATCAACAGCAGAAAAAATGATTGCAGAAGTGCAAAGTAAAATAGATAAATACCTTACCGGTTTACCAAGCAATCGAGCGTTACTTAATCAACTAAAAAATCAGTAATAAGATAAACATCTGTAAAAAGGTAGTAAGCATGAAAAATAAAATTAAAAATGTTGTCATTGCTGGCGGTGGAACCGCTGGCTGGATGACTGCAGCCGCTTTTTCAAAGTTACTAGGGAAGAACTTAAACATCACCTTAGTTGAATCCGATGACATAGGTACAATTGGTGTTGGAGAAGCGACAATTCCACCAATAAAAACATTTCACAAATTACTTGGCATTAACGAGCAAGAAGTTATGCGAGCGACACATGCAACCTTTAAACTCGGCATTGGTTTTGAAAACTGGGGACAGGAAAGTGAACAGTATATTCATTCGTTTGGTGTAACTGGCAAAGAGTGTTGGGCTGGTGAATTTCACCATTTTTGGTTACACGGTTTACGAAAAGGTATTAACTTTGATTTTGGTGACTACTGTTATGAATTGCAGGCAGCAAAAGCTAATAAATTTGCCTTATCAAATAATGCACCAATTAATTATGCTTATCATCTTGATGCCACACTCTATGCTAAATATTTACGAAAATTTAGTGAAAACTTAGGTGTTTCTCGTATTGAGGGAAAAATTCAACAGGTCAATAAAGAGAATCAAACAGGTCATATCAATTCTCTCACATTAGCTTCAGGGAAAGTGATTGAAGGAGATTTTTTTGTTGACTGTACAGGCTTTCAAGGGATTTTAATTGAACAAGCCCTACATACTGGCTTTGATGATTGGTCACACTGGTTACCTTGTAACAGAGCTGTAGCCGTACAAACTAAAGCCGTTTCAGCACCCTTGCCATACACTCGCTCAATTGCTCATAAAAATGGTTGGCAGTGGCGAATACCTCTACAAAATCGTGTCGGCAATGGCTTGGTTTATTGCAGTAAGTATTGCTCTGATGAGGATGCTATAGATAAATTATTAGCAAATATTGATGGCGAGATGATAACCGAACCGCGAGTAATAAAATTTAATACTGGTCGTCGCCGCAAAGGTTGGAACAAAAATTGTGTTGCTTTTGGATTATCTAGTGGTTTTATCGAACCACTGGAATCAACAAGTATTCATTTAATCATGTCTGGTATAATTCGTTTATTACGCTTATTTCCTTTCGAAGGCATCCATCAATCGGCAATCGACGAATATAATAATAAACTAGATTCAGAATTAAATGCAGTTCGTGATTTTATCATATTGCATTACAAAACCACTCAACGTGAAGACAGCAACTTTTGGTTACATTGTAAAAATATGGAAATTCCCGCTTCCCTGAGTCATAAAATACAATTATTTAAAGACACTGGTCGTGTCTTTCTCGATGACGGTGATATATTCCGTGTAGATTCGTGGACCCAAGTAATGCTTGGACAGGGCATTATGCCAGAACAATATCACAAAATAGCTGAGATTATGAATGATAAAGAACTAAAGAACTTCATGGCGAGTTTAAAATCATCAATCACAAATGCAGTAGAGAAGTTACCCAGTCATGGCGAATTTGTACAGAACTATTGTAAATCAGATTATTAGCACTGAGTCGCTTTATAAAAAACCAAAAGGCTTGTGATTTACGCAAGCCTTTTTAATTTATTACTAGAAAAATTTAGGTACTATTAGTAAAAAATTAAGGTGCATAAACATATTAAAAAAATTTTACTCAGAACGCTGATTAAACCAAAAATGTGCTATAAATAGTTATGGTAAAAATATTCTATACTTTCTGCTTATTCCTGACATTACCAGCTTACTGTTTAGAAGTTGTTTTTATCGACCCTACGATAGAGAATAGCCCTTTCTGGCAGCAAGTAAGACAAGTTGCAACATCTGCGGCCAAAAACCTCGATATTGAACTGAAAATCTATAGTAGTGGTGGACACAGACTATGGCAAAAACAGGCCATTAACAAAATTATCAGCCAACAGAATAAACCTGATTATATTATCTTTCTTCCTTTTGATGGCACTGTAACTGACTCATTTACCAAACTAGAACAAGCGAAAATTCCTTTTATTACTTTAGAAAGACCTGTTTTTTCCGATGTGCAAAATACATTAGGACAGCCTAGAGATAAATTTAAATTTTGGTTAGGGGAAATATACCATGATAATAAAAAGGCCGGACAGTTGCTCGCCAAAGCCTTGTTTAAGGCAAGTACTAATTATATAAAACCAAGCAATAAAAACTTAAATGTAATCGGCATTTCAGGTGGTTTTAGTGGTCAATCAAATGAACGTAATGCCGGATTAATTGCTGAGTTAGAACAACATAGCAATGATTTTTCGCTAGCTCAAATTGTAAACGCCCATTGGCAAAGAAAATTGGCTGCTGAAAAATTTGATGGATTATTAAAACGTTATAACAAAACGTCAATCGTATGGACTGCTGCAGATGTTATGGCCTTAGGGGTAGTAGATGTCGCAGAGCAAAGAGGAAAAACAATTAATAAGGATTTATTTATTGGCGGTTTTGACTGGGCAGGTGAAGCACTACAGGCTATTAAGAATAACGTTTACACTGCCAGTGTTGGAGGGCATTTTATGCAAGTTGCTTGGGCGCTAGTTAAAATATACGATCATGCTAATAATCAACCCGCTTTTACTATTGGCGGTAATGCGCCCTCTTACGAATTACAATTAATCGACAGAAATAATATTGATGACTATCTAATATTGCTTAATAGTCCAGATTGGAACAAAGTAGACTTTCGTCAATATACATTATCTCATCAAGACAGCTTAACGGGTTATCAATTTAACTTATCAAAGGTAATAACTAAACTAAACGAAAAAAACTAACTCGCTGCTGTTTTAACATTAATTATTACTATATTCTCTACCACTTTATGGATCTCTTTCGATGCAAAAGCATTTTTTAGTTTGAAAACTACTATTTTCGCTAATAGGCCTTCATCTAATCAAGGGGAATAAATAAAATCTATTGCATGAGTCACTCTACTGAAGTATTAAAAAACAAACAGGCAACTGTTATTAAAAGTACTATTGAAAGAAGACATTATGTAACTCAAAGCTATTTATTACTGACAGGTATTCACAGCTTTATCAACCTTGTTTGGTCTAATCATCTGTAAAATTAATAGCTAACTGTCAGCTACTTAGGTGTATTCATAGTAGATATACTTATTGATCAATCACCTTAACTTTACTGCCAAACAAGCCGTAATAAGTAATGAACAAATAACACAAAATAGGTAAGAAAAATGCTGATTGAATGCCAATACTATCGGCGAGAACACCCTGAATTAGTGGGATAATGGCACCACCTACAATAGCCAGACATAAAATACCTGAAGCTTGGCTAGTGTGTTGACCTAGGCCATTTATGGCCAGGCTAAAAATAGTTGGAAACATAATAGAGTTACATAAACCCACTAATAAAATAGCAACCATAGCAAGTTGTCCTGACGATAACATAGTGATTGAAATCAAAAGCACAGCAAGGATTGCATTAAAGCTTAACGCTTTACCTGCATCAATTTTTTGCATTACCGCAGCGCCAATAAATCGACCTACCATTGCCCCACCCCAATAATAAGCAATATAATTTGCTGCCTCTGTCTCTGCTAAACCAGCAATATCAGGATCTGCAAAAAAGCTCACCAAGAAACTACCAATAGAAACTTCCGCGCCAACATAAACAAAAATACCCAGCGCACCTAGAACCAAGTGACGATACTGCCAAGCGCTACCCGAAATATCTTCACTGGAAGCTTGTTGCGGTACTGTCATATCAGGAAGTTTTAACCAAGAAAATATTGCCGCAAGAATTAACAACATGGCAGCAAGTAGTACATAGGGCATCTGCACAGACTCAGCACTTGCTTGAGCAGAGATTGACTCAGCGGCTTCATTCAAAATTAACAAGGCACCAAAAAAGGGTGCCACCGTTGTACCCAAGGCGTTAAAAGCTTGCGTCATGGTTAAGCGAGAGGAAGCTGTTTTAGCATCACCTAACATACTGACATAGGGGTTAGCCGAAACTTGTAATAAGGTAATTCCACTAGCAAGAATAAATAATGCCATTAAAAATACGGGATAGCTATGCAAGCTGGCAGCAGGATAGAAACATAAACAGCCGACGGCGGCAATGACTAAGCCTAAAACGATACCTTTTTGATAACCTAATTTTTTGACAATAACTCCTGCTGGCAGAGATACGATAAAGTAAGCACCGAAAAAACAAAATTGAACCAACATAGCTTGGCTGTATGATAAATCAAACACGCCTTTTAAATGGGGAATCAAAATATCGTTTAGGCAGGTAATAAAGCCCCACATAAAAAATAATGATGTTAATGATGTTAACGCAAAGCGATAGTCACCATCAGTAGACACATCAACACTTGGTGTTGAAAGAGTAGAATTTGAAAACGATGCCATAATGACCCTTAACTTTTGGTTCAGTAATTTTTAGGTAACCAGCAAAGTACTCAAATTATGCGTTAAAATGCTGCATTGCATCACATAAAATATAACAAAGTGCCAGCTGGCTCTAAATGAAGATAAACGACAACAAAGAAAATGTAAGCGCTTTCATTTATTGTTATTAAAAGCTACTAGTAAACATTTTTCAAGTGTTTTTTTTAGAACTTAACAAAAGTATCAATTGATATAGCACTTTAAGTTATAGAAATTTATCGTAAAATCAAACGATAAACTTTTCTGAACTGCAATGAAAATCAATCATAGTGGTTTAACAAAAATTTAGGCTTTTTAAACTATACTAATTTATAGCATTCTTGGCTGATATTAGGTACCAAATGAACAAATATATCATTTACTTGATTGGTGTAATTGCGCTCCCTGCCTATTCACTAGAAGTCATTTTTATTAACCCCTCTTTCAAAGGAAGTCCATTTTGGGACCAGGTCAGTGAAGTTGCTAATGCTGCAGCTGTCGACCTTAATATTTCCTTAAAAACATTTCACAGCGGCGGTCACCGCTTATTACAAAAAGAGCAAATCAGTAAGATAGTGCTACAAGATACCAAACCAGATTATCTGATTTTCATGCCTTACGATGGCACCGCACTGGAAACGTTCAGTAAATTAGAGTTTGCTAAAATTCCTTTTATAACCCTTGAAAGAACTCTTTTTCCTGACTTACAAATCAAGCTAGGCCAACCTAGACAACATTTTGATTTTTGGCTAGGTGAAATATACCACGATAATAAAAAGGCTGGGAGACTGCTTGCTCACGCCTTAATAAGAGCAAGTAAAAATAGAGTTACAGAAACGAATGGATTGAATGTTGTTGGCATATCTGGTGATATGAGCGGTCATTCAAGTGAACGTAATGCGGGGCTAATAGAAGAACTAGAGCAAGATACTGATTTTTCGCTTGCCCAAATAGTTAATGCGCGTTGGGATAGAAAGGTATCGGGAGAGATGTTTCTGGGTTTATTGCAGCGCTACCCTGATATTGAGATAGTGTGGACTGCAGCAGATATAATGGCACTAGGAGTAATAGATGTTGCGGTTAAGCAAGGTATGACAATCAATCAAAATTTATTTGTTGGTGGTTTTGATTGGACTATTGAAGGGTTAAAAGCTATTGAAAATGATAGTTATACCGCAAGTGTTGGCGGCCATTTTATGCAGACCGCTTGGGCGTTAATTAAACTATTTGATCACTTCAATGGAATACCAGCATTTACCAATATAACAGAGAAATCAACTTACCAGCTGCAATTAATTGATCGTAATAATATTAGTGATTACCAAGTATTACTTAATAACCCCGATTGGAGTAAGGTGAACTTTCGACAATTTTCACGAATACATCAAAAAAAGCTATCTGATTATCAATTTGATTTTTCAGTAGTTTTGAGAGACTTAAACCTATAACTCTATCTTTTAAGACTATTAATCCTCACTGTTTTCAAACAAAAATATGATCATTGCACCAAGATCCATCATCAACAATACGTAGTAATTTTTACTGGTAATCTATGGATAAATTTTTAAATAAAAGTAATAACTAAGCTGATATGAGTTACAAAACAATACATTTACCATTATTTTTTACCTCGACCTTTCAACTACTTAACTACAACAAACCTAAATCAAAGTAAAATATGTTGACCTCAGGCTGATAAAACACTAATCTAAATGTAAGCGCTTACATGAGTGATTTAGTTAAATACAAAAAATAGCTTTACTCAATAACTAAGCGATTTCAAAAATAAAGCAACTTAATCATTAAGTTCAAAAACAGGTGAAAACTAACATTATGTCTACTCTTTCTTTACCTCATCACTCTAAAATGCTTTCTGATGATTTTTTATATGGTGTTGCTACTGCATCTTTTCAGATAGAAGGCGGGGCTGATAGTCGATTACCTTGTATCTGGGATACCTTCTGTAATACTCAAGGTAAAGTTGCTGATGGCTCAAATGGCGAAATTGCCTGTGATCATTACAACCTTTGGCAACAAGACGTTGAGTTAATTGATTCTTTAGGGGTTGATGCTTATCGTTTATCAATTTCTTGGCCGCGTGTGATCAAAGAATCAGGCGAATTAAATCCAGAAGGTGTCAATTATTACCTTGCTATATTAGATCAGTTGAAAGCTAAAAAAATTAAGGCTTTTGTCACGCTATATCATTGGGATCTACCACAATACCTTGAAGATGAAGGTGGCTGGTTAAATCGAGAAACCGCTTATAAATTTAGAGACTATGCTGACTTAATCTCAAAAGCTTTTGGTGATAGAGTTTATGCTTATGCCACACTGAATGAACCTTTTTGCAGTGCTTTTTTAGGCTACGAAGCCGGTATTCATGCACCTGGCATTATCGGTAAAGAGTTTGGTAAAAAAGCCGCACACCACTTATTACTTGCCCATGGTTTAGCCATGCAAGTACTTGAAAAAAATAGCCCTGACACATTAAATGGCATAGTGCTTAATTTTACTCCTTGCTATCCTGAAACGGACTCCAGTGAGGACAAGAAAGCGTCTGATTTTGCCGATGATTATTTTAATCAATGGTATATCAAGCCGTTATTTGACGGTGAATATCCAGAAATTATGACGCTATTACCAACTGAAAATCATCCTGAAATACATGACGGCGATATGGCTATTATCTCTCATTCTATGGACTTTTTGGGCGTTAACTTCTATACCCGAGCCATTTATAAGGCGGATAAAGAAGAACACTTCTTTCAAATCGATCCTCCCGCACCTAGAACTGACATTGGCTGGGAAATTTATCCTAAAGCTTTTACTGAATTATTAGTATCATTAAACGAAAAGTACTCATTACCACCAATTTATATTACAGAAAACGGTGCAGCAATAGACGATAAGTTAGTTGATAGTGCGGTTAATGATACTGATAGAATCGATTATTACCAAAACCACCTTAATGCTGTACACGATGCAATAGAACAAGGTGTTACCGTCCATGGCTACTTTGCTTGGAGTTTAATGGATAATTTTGAGTGGGCAGAAGGTTACTTGAAACGTTTTGGTATTGTATATGTTGATTACGACAGCCAAGTAAGAACGATTAAAGCCAGTGGGCTTGCCTATAAAGCCTTAATAACAAATAGATAAATCGACTACTGTACCTAAATAATAGCACTTAGGTGATTGCCCTTAGCTAATTGGAAACTAAATGACTAAATTACCATTTTATGAAAAAGTAGGTTACGCAATGGGCGATGCCGCCGCTAATTTAGTGTGGCGTGGCGCTTTAGCTTACTTAGCAGTGTTTTATACCGATACCTTTGGTTTGACTGCTGCTGCAGCAGCCATGCTATTTTTAGTGGTACGTTTGTCTGATGGCGTTACTGACATCATTATGGGCATGATAGCCGATAGAACCAATACTCGCTGGGGTAAATTCCGTCCTTGGGTATTATGGTCTACTCCCTTTTTAGCGCTATTTATGGTGCTGTGTTTTACCACGCCCGATTTAAGTTATACCAGCAAACTTATTTATGCCTATGTCACTTATATAGGTTTAACACTGGCTTATACACTCAATAACGTACCTTATTCTGCTCTAATGGGGGTAATGACACCAAGCGACACCGAGCGCACAAGTTTATCAGGGTTTCGCTTTGCTGGAGCATTTGCTGGTGGCTTGTTGGTAATGGGTTTTTTACCTGATTTAGTCGCCTATTTTGGTGAGGGTAACGATGCAATGGGTTATCAATATACCATGTATTTATTTGCTGCTATTTTAATCCCCTTAATGATTATCACCTTTGTTAGCACTAAAGAACGTATTACCCCTGCGATAGACAACTCTGTCAGTTTAAAGTCAGAGTTGCTTGATTTAAGTAAGAACTTACCTTTTATTATTTTACCATTACTAGCAACGACATTATTTTTCTATTATCGCAATATTTATAGCGGCATATTTTTTGTTATTGTCATGACTTCTATGTGGGTGCTGATTAAACGTTTAATTAGAAACACCCCGGACGATATGAGCGGTACCCAAAGAGATATGGTTGATTTACTAACCAATAAACCTTGGTTAATATTGCTAGGTATGGGCTTTTTAACCATGATGTTTAACGGCATTAAATACGGTACCGTAGCCTATTACTTTAAATACCAAGTGGGTGATGAGCTTATGGCCGGTAAATACTTCATCGCGCTATTAGTTGTTTCTATTTTAGGTGCCTTATGTACAGGTTATTTATCTAAAAAATTAGGTAAACGCAAATTATTTATCATCTCTCTTATCTTAAGTGGCTTGCTCACGGCTGGTTTTTATTGGGTACCTAAAGGCAATATACAGGCTATTTTCATTTTAGGTTGTAGTGCTGAGTTTTTTGCCGCCATGATGCCAACATTGTTCTTTACCATGTTAGGTGATTCTGCTGATTACTCAGAATGGAAAAATGGTCGCCGGGCAACTGGATTAATCTATTCTGCAGGCACTTTCGTCCAGAAAACAGGCGGTGGTTTTGCTGGTGCTCTAGTACTGGTTGTGCTTGCTAGCTATGGCTATGACGGCATGGATAAAGCGACTATTGAAGCATCATTACCGGGCATGCAATTGCTGATGAGTTGGATACCTGCTGCCTTTGCTTTTGTAGGTGCTGGGTTAATGTTTTTTTACCCGTTAACGAGTAGGCATAATCAACAAATTAGTAATGAATTAATACAACGCCGCGCAGATTTTAGTACAGCATAGTTTTTTGCGTAACTAGCTGGCAAGTTAACAACGCAACAGCTAGTTACCGAGCGATTGTTCATGGTAGAATTTTGTTATCTAAAATCTATACCAATACAGTTCTGGCATTAAAGGAAGATCATGGCGACAATTTACGAAGTTTCAAACCTTGCAGGTGTATCACTAGCAACTGTATCTCGAGTTATTAATAAAAACACTCGAGTTAGTGATAAAACGCGTCAAAAAGTTTTGGATGCTATGAAAGAGTTAGGTTATAGACCCAACTCAATTGCTCAGTCTTTAGCGTCAAACTGCACAAATAGTATTGGTATTATGGTTTCTGAGCTCAATGGTTCGTTCTTTGGACAGATGATGTCAGCCATAGAGGCTGAGTTAAGAGCAGCGGGTAAACATGTCATAATCACCACTGGCCATAACGAAGAACAACGTGAAAAAGAAGGTATAGAGTTTCTAAAAAGTCGAAATTGTGATGCCTTAATAGTTCATGTTGAAGGTTTATCTGATGAAGATATTTTATCGTTAAATCAAGATGATATTCCTATCTACTTTATGAGTAGACTCATTGAAGGTTTAAAAGATAAATGTATAAGTCTTGATAATGAGCTTGGCGGGTATTTAGCAACAGAAATAATGATTCAAAATGGCCATAAGAAAATAGCCTATATTTCAGGTCCACAATTAAAGCATGATGCCCAAGATCGCTTATTGGGACACAAACGCGCCTTGGCAGAGCACAACATTCCTTTTGAAGAAAAGCTATATTATGAAGGTGAATTTACTGAGACTGGCGGCATAACGGGTTTAAAGAGCTTTTTAGCAGAAAACACCTCATTTACTGCACTAGTTTGTGCCAATGATGAGATGGCGTCTGGTGCCATGACTTATGCAAGAGAACATGGATTTTCACTTCCAGAGCAACTCTCTATTATCGGTTTTGATAATGTCAGCTTCTCTCGCCATATTTACCCTAAACTTACCACGATAGATAACCCTATTGGTGAAATGGGCCAAATGGCGGCTAAATTAGTATTGAAAAATGTTTATAACCAAAAGGATTTATCCGTTAAGCACTTTTTTGAACCAACAGTCATAACTAGAGATTCAATAGCCAAAATAATTTAAGAGCCCATTAGATTAAAAAGAAGCTATTGTTATGTATTTATATTCACGCTGTATTTTCGGTTGGTCTATTTATACCCGTTCCACTTTCAGAAGCCGTTAAAAAGAAGTAGGGTTACCGTCTCAATAAAGTGGCCAAGGTGCTTGTTGGGAACATGCCGCATAAATTTAACTGTGATGATTCTCTAATTGAGCTTGAGCAGCCCACAATAAATGTGTTTAGACTGCTTGGCCATGACAGTATAATAAACAACAAAAAGCCTGAATAATTGCTTATTCAGGCTTTTTTTAGTCATTTTGCTAAAGCAAATTTGGCTTAAAAAGAGATTATCTTTTTGCCAATTTCTCTTTAATACGTGCTTTACGGCCAGATAGCTCGCGCAAGTAGTAAAGTTTAGCTTGACGTACGTCACCGCGACGTTTCACTTCAATTGAGTCAACAATTGGGCTATGTGTCTGGAATACACGTATAAAACCAGAATTTAGATTATTTTTCAAACTGTTAAGTGATATACTTACATATTCTCCATATGGAAAAACAAGAAAAGAGAGAAAATCGAGAATAAAATTACCCTCTAAGTTCAATTAGTTACAATCATGTTAGAAATAAATACTACTGTATAAGGGATCACAATTTTCAACTGTTTTTCTTCTATTAAATTATCAAAATAATTCTGCTGAACAATAATAAAAGTGACGGAAAGATTCAAATTTTATATTTGAATTTCTCCGTACTCACATCGGGGTTAAGGTAGTGAAATAGGAGTAAAGCCAATGCTTTGCAGCTCAACTTTAATATTATTTATTTTTCCTACACTAAATATATCTTCATCTAAAACGATAATTAAGTTTTTTTCAGTTCTAGTTAAAGCTACATAAACTTGCTTCCAAATTTTATTGAATATTTCAGCTTCTTTTAAATTATCCTGTATCAAGTATTTATAAATATTCGGAGTCAATATGATAATGCAATCATTTGAATCTAAACCTTTGATTGAATCTATACTTGATACTACATACTTTGCTGGTGTTTCCAATAATTGTTCCGCAAGAGAATAAAGCATTCCAAACTCTTGTCTATCTAGATCCAAAGAGAATTCTGATAATAACTTGCTAACAGCGAATTTTCCCCCTTTGTGATTTACATTTTGAAAAAAATGAACATAAGCAGTTTTTACAACTAGCTCATTGTCTTGACCGTGATTAGATTCAGCTATCTTTCTCTCAATTTGAGGGTGAAAAGAAAACCTAATTTTGCTTCTCGTAGAATATTTTTTATTTTTTTTATCAATGCAAACAATACTATCTGAAGATATGTGCTGTGTTAAAAAATCATCAAAACGTTCATCAGATGATTCAATATAAGTTAATGATCCTTCAGTTTCTGAAAGAGACACTTGAGACTGTTCTGGGTAACAAAACTTATTTGATAACTCAAGGATTTCGCTTGGAACGCGCCTAGTATTATTGTTTATTTTAAGAATTTTTACTTTATCTGATCCTTCGTTTTCTAAATTGAAGACAAAGCTACTTAATTCTTTTGGGTATTTGATTGCTTGTTTAGGATCTCCGATCAAATACAAGTACACATCCGACAAGCCTAAACTTTTGAATACTGTTAAGGCATCTAAATTTAAATCTTGAACCTCATCAACATATATACTCTCTATACTAGATTTTAATATTGCTAAAACTTTCTCAACTTTTTTTCTTTTTGCCTTGGTGTTGTTGTTTGAATGCAATGTGTCCAAAATTTTTCGTGATACCGCATATACATTATCTGCATGAATAACATTTGCAGCTTTTAAACGAGATAAAGTGTAACCTTTCAAACGAATGTCGTTTGGCAAAGGTACTATAGAGAACTTATTGTATATATCACCCGTAATAAAAGGAGAAAAAGGATACACAACTTCATTTAATAAAAAGCTATGTACTGTTTCAATTTTAATTGAATCAGGTATTTCTCCAAGCTGTTTGTTCAGCTCAATGTTTATTTTATTTTTTGCGGCGTTAGTATATGTAAGTGCATAGATTACTTTGTCTTTCGTTGACTGCTCATACTTTTCTGCTAAAGTTTTTGCTAGTCCAAATGTCTTACCAGAACCAGCACCTGCTATTTGTACTTCAATCATGATAAAGCTGCCAATATGTCATTTATATGATCTGGCATAGTGATAACCAAAGGGGATTCTTCATCAAACATGGCATCACATAATTTTAGCATCCCATCTGTTTTTCCTGAAATCATATGATTCGATACAGCTGTAGCATTATTATCGACATCGAAAAGATTACTTAAATTTTCAGTGTTATCCCCTGCCATAGCTAAATCATTTTCTAAAGTATAGCCACAAGTAGTTCTTACGAAAACATTAGCATTATTGTGATCATATTGATCATGTTCATCTTTTGCATTTTGTTGGTTATCAAAGTCTCTGACAACACCTATTAATTTTTTTGAATTATTCTTATTTAACTCTAACCAAATATCTAGAAAAGTTTTATACCCTTTCTGCCCAATACTTATAACTTCTATATTATTGAGATAATTATTTTTTTTAAGCAAAAATGAATTTAATAACATCTCTTCACTTGGCCCTTCAACAAGTATTACTTTATTAGCAAATAGAAGTTTCAATATATCGAAGTTAGGCCTTTTTCTAAGGTAATTAAGAAGCTTCTGAGACACGTTTGAAAGATTGACCGCTTTATTGCCAGAAATAACTACTACATTTGAAAGTTTGAGTTTATTTATTACTGAAGGGTTATGCGTTGAGAGTATAGTTTGAAGTAGACTGCTAGAATTTTCTACACTTTTAAAAATAAAATCAGTAGTCAGCTTTAAGTTATTTACACTTAAATGAGCTTCTGGCTCTTCAATACAGCATAGATTGAATGATTGATTTTCATTTGATTTATAATATGCAAACAATATTAGGATATATACTAAATTCCTCTCTCCTAACCCCTTTTGATATAGGAACTCATCCCCGTATTGCAAAGTTATATTCGAAATAATACTTTTTAAATTAGGCAAATTTGGAATACATTCAATCTCATTTACAAAATCTTTAATATTATCAAAATCGTCATCGTCAGTTATCGAGCTTACAATTTTCTCAAAAGATTCTGTGTCTTCAATTGATGAAAAGAAATTTATATAAGCTTTATTTATTTCATTTTTGTCATGATCACTTAGAGTATTAACTAATAATTTGGTTAATACGTTATTAGATCGAGCAGTATTACCATCAGCAAAGTCATCTCTTTCAGCATCAATTGTATTTATTCTTACGTGCTTAAGTTCATTAAAAGCAATTTCTCTATCGTTGTTTACTGACACTATCCTATATTCATATAACTCTACTGGAAGAGTAAACCACTTCACTTCACCTATTGAGGCACAACCAACTAGTAAGTCTTTCACAACTGATAAAATATCATCATCATTTTTTGGCTTAAATTCATATCTTATCCTGTAGCATTCATTTCCTGCATCGTTATAAATCCACTTACCAATAATCTGATTTTCGTATTCATTTTCAGGCGCTGAGAAGTCAATGGTAATAAATATTTTTGGTATTTTATTTTTTTGAATATCTTCAGATTCATTATCAATAATTGATATAAAGAAACTATTGATAATATCTATATTAAAGTCAGAAACGTTTAACCTTTTTTGATTAAAATCTATTTTATTTCCACTTAAAGGAAGAGCTAAAGCCGAAAAAAAATTAGATTTACCCGCATCGTTTTCACCAATAACAATACTTAACTTGTTTAACTCTGCTTTAAAAGTTGTAAAACTTCTATAATTCCTAATTTCAACATTTTTAATATACATCGTGGTTCCCTACGCTTAAAACATAATCCATAATTTATTAATACTAAACTACAAGCATTAAAAAAAACAGATAAAACTTCATAATTACAGCCACTTACTTATTTGGATACCCATCCGACTTAAAATATTTGATACATCTTAAAGACATTTTATTTTCGCATTTATCGGGGCTATTTGATTATTTAAAAAAAGAACAGCAGGGTTCAATTCAATATATAAAGATTCACAATATCTGATATTTATATTTTCAAAGATTATTTTGAAATATTGAGTTTTAAACTTCATATTTTGGGTTACAAAATTAGCATTCGAAAGAATTTTTACGATGTTTTTAACCGAGTAGGGTATATTTATCGCGTTTTTCAACATCCAATCCCTAACTGTTATTAAACCTCCAGGATATTTTATAAAAAATCGATTATCAACAATTTGAAATAAAGTATCTGGTAAGTTTTGATTTGACCTATGTTTGAGTAAATTAATAACTAGGTAAATAATTTCTGGTAATGAGCGTCTACGTTGCAATATAATTTGATGAAAGTAATCTATTTTCATATATGAACTTACACTCTCACCATCTGCTTTTTTCACCACGTTGACAATGTTCATGTCTGAATTAGGCTTTAGTTCAAACTCTAAACACAAAACTTTGCTTAATTTTTTTTGATTTAATCTTTTTACAAGGTCCGCAGGCATATAGCTTAATAGTTGTTGGACAGCTTCATAATTATAGGCTTCATGCCCATTATGCTGTCGACCATATTTATATTTTACAAAGATATTACTTGGCACATTTTCATCATACCAAGTTTTTAAAGATGCTCTCTTATAGTCCCACTTTTCTCCTAAATAGTTATAAATATTTAAATCATGAATAATCTTGCCGGCATCGTGATATAAAGCAGTTAAGCACGCTAAATAAATATCATCAATTGAAAGCTTTAAAGCTTCGTGTTCAATCTGAAGCTTATTTAAAACCCTTTCAAGCACATCAAAACTGTGATGCGCTAAGCCGAATGGTTCATTATGATGGTGACTTTCAGAGGCAGGTAAAAACAAAACAAAATCACAAAAATACTGAAATGCATTCTCTAAAATAGATTTATTTATATGTTGAAAGTTATCAAGTAAAACAGAGCAATTTCTAATTTTTAATTGTAGTTTTCTCTGATAGTCAGAATTATTTTGTAAGTTTAAATACATTAATAAGACTGCCTTTCAGGCTCCGCAAGCCTAATTATGCTTTCTATGAAAACGTCATAATCTGTAAGGCAACAATCAAATTCTTTTGCCTCGTACAGGTGCTCCATCAAATTCTTTTTACTATAGAAATGCTCGAACACCTTACCAAGTTCATCATTTCCTATATTAAATATATCGAATTCTTCACCAAGTAAAATTTTAATATTCAACTCACTTAAATACTTATCAAAGGAAACCTGAACTTTCCCGCCAAAATCTAGAACTTGCACTTCGTGTAAATAATTTTTTGAGTATTTCATCAAATGATTTACAAGGTGTTTGTATCCACATATATCTCTGACAACTTTTTTAAAATCGTAACATTCGAAATTTATTAGGGTTCCAAATTCCAAAAGATTAAAGTTGAATTCATAATAATCCCCCGTCGACGGTACAGAGAATGCTTGATATTCATCTTCTTCAGTTACGATTGCACATGCATGATACTTTCTTATAAAATTGTCAAAATTCAGAAGCCCCTTATTCACATTATCATTTTCTAATAATTCGATGCTTTTTTGCAAATCAATTTTTATGGATTGAAAACGGTTTATGCTCTGACGCAAAATCTTAAATTTGGCTTCTAATTCTGCAATTAAATTTAGTTCCCACAGCGGCGCTTTTAAAAACTTTAATAGCGAGAAACTTGTTCTACCTTTACCTATGGATTTTCGCTCTAAATCGCTAAGGGGTTTTCCCTTTCCTTCCAAAATCCGTGTGGGTTTTAAATCTAAATACCAGCCAATCGCCACATTTTGATTTGAGTTTCTTCTCTCTACATAAGGTATATATCTACCAACATCTTCAGGCGAATTTCGGTAGTTACCAATTAATGGGTAATTAAATCTTGAGTGTTCGGTTAAATAATCACTAACCAAGGCCTGACCTATTTCTTCAAGTTCATTAATGATTATTTCTACAGCGGGTAGAGTGTAGTTAAAATATTCAAGCATATCTTTGTCTCTGTTTAAATAAGAGAGTCTATAATACTGGTTATTTTCCAGGCCATACCCGAGTTAAGGCTCTTATTTACCCCCTTTAGAGAGGGTAAAATTATCAAACTCTAAATGGCGAGGTTTATTTATATGGAATATCAGCATATAAATGGTAGCCAATTAGCACTCAAAGGTTAATACCCGAGTAACAAAAAGTATATTAAAAATATCATTTGGTCATTGACACTACTAACGGCGTTTTTCAAGCTAGTTGTCGCCTAACGTTTAAATTTATGCCGCCTTACTTTCTTTTATTTCTGATTTTCCCTTTTCAGGATTGAGATAAACTTCA
>Ga0209395_1001563_pt1 | contig 31751 bp, 32 predicted proteins | sample GOMGulsemesocosm_3_FD_184635 | JGI IMG/M metagenome (GOLD analysis project Ga0209395, IMG submission 184635) | Methane-oxidizing microbial communities from mesocosms in the Gulf of Mexico - GOM9D Gulf of Mexico (SPAdes) (version 2) | ecosystem: Environmental > Aquatic > Marine > Cold seeps... | reverse complement strand
TGAAAAATGATAAACTAGGCCAGCGATAACAGGAAAAAAAATGAGTAGAACAAAGCTTATTACCAGAGCTAGCTTACTGAATCTTGGTGTCAGTGTTTGTTCTGTTGGTACTTGCGTCAACTCAGCAGTCCATTGATAGCCCTGCCGAGAGTAGGTTTTAATTACATGACTGCCAAGCAAGTCGCGAATTTCTTTGATTGATTGCACTAAAACTTGCTCTTGCACCACGACATCGTGCCAGACAGTCGCCAATATTTCTTGTTTGCTAACAACTTTATCTTGATGCGCGATCAAATATTTCAATACGGATAACGTTTTGGCTCTGATAGTTACCGTTTGACCCTCTTTAATCACTAAACCAGCAATTAAATTGAGCTCGATATCGTTAAGGGTAAATCGCATATAAAAGAGTTAAGGCCTAACTTTGGGTTAATGTCATAGATCAGCGCCCATGGTGGCTTAATTTATAATTGAGTGCAACAAGGCAGCCAGAGTAAAATAACTTGCTTTGAATGACTTACTCCATTAACTTGAGTTCTCTTTTAGGGAGCTAACTAAAACAGTAAGGAATCTATCTCTATGAATTTATTTGAAAACCTAGTGTCAAGCCCAACACTATGGATTACCCTGGTTATTTTATATACCTTGAAAAAAGGCATTTATTTTGTACCGCAAAACCGAGGTTATGTTATTTATACCTTAGGAAAGTACAGTAAAACCCTATCTGCAGGCTTAAACTTTATTGTGCCTTATGTGCAATCTGTTGCTGCTGATCGTAATTTAAAAGAACAATCATTAGAGATAGTGTCACAGCCAGCCATTACCAAAGACAATATTACCTTAGAAATTGACGGTATTTTGTTTATGAAAGTCACCGATGCATCGGCGGCAACTAACAATATTACTGATTACAAAATGTCGGTAACACAACTTGCCATGACGACTATGCGTAATGCCATAGGCTCGATGGAGCTTGATGAGTGTTTCCAAAATCGTGATGCCATTAATGCACAAATTCTAGGCTCTATGACTGAAGCGACAGCCCCTTGGGGTGTGATGGTGACACGTTACGAAATTAAAGATATTACCCCGCCGCAAACTATTCGTGAAGATATGGAAAAACAAATGACGGCAGAGCGTGAAAAACGCTCGGTAATTTTAACAGCTGAAGGTGTTAAAACCGCAGCCATTACTGAAGCTGAAGGGCAAAAACAAGCACGAGTGCTTGACGCTGAAGCAGCAAAGGCGGAGCAAGTATTAGCGGCCGAAGCCTCAAAAGAGTCACAAATATTAGAGGCAACGGGTAAAGCGGAAGCGATTCGATTAGTTGCTGATGCAGATGCTAATGCGTTAGAAGTGGTTGGTAGTGCTGCTAATACGGAACAAGGTAAAGCCGCTGTAACCTTGACCTTAGCTCAGGACGCCATTGGCGCACATCAAGCGATTGCTAACCAGAGCACAGTGGTATTAACTGATGGTAAAACGGGCGATAATATCGCCAATACAGTTGCCCAAGCGATTGCTGTTTCAAGTAGCTTGAAGGTCTAATTACTCGTATTTAAAGTGCTATGAGTTAAGTAGCACTAATAAAGAGTTAAATAGTTAGGAGTTTATATGCAGACTTTTCTAGAAAATCATCAACTCGTTTGGTATGCCATCGCTGGTTTAAGTTTAGTACTCGAATTAGGCATTATGGGCTTAAGTGGCCCGTTATTATTTTTTGCTATTGCCAGTGCCGTCACGGGAATATTAGTGAATATAGGTGTGATCAATGGCTGGCAAAGTGAAATATTAGTGGTTGGTCTATTAACCGCTATTGTTACCTTGGTACTGTGGAAGCCGCTAAAAAAGATGCAAAATTCACGCAGTAAAACTGATAATTCGAGCGACATGATTGGTTTGAAAGTACCGGCTAGTGACGACATCACCAAAAGTTCTGGTAGTGTGCGTTATTCTGGCATTAACTGGAATGCACGCCTAGCAGATGATGTTGATATTGACGTTATTGAAAACAAGAGTACTTGTACTATTGTTGCGGTTACCGGTACTACCATGTTAGTTAAGCCAGTGTAATGCTAATTTAAGCATTACCAGCAAGTCTGCAAATAAAATCGGCGCTACTGTGTCGATTTTTATCTTATTTTAATTTAATCCAAAGTCGCTCATCAGTGAGCAGGTTTTTTGTTTGCTCGGATAATAATGGGTTCTCTAAAGAAAAAGTGCTACGTGTATTCACATTTGCTTTAGTGGTAATACCAGAAGTTATTGGGTGATTTAGAAAAAAGTGTTCAAATTTTCCAGACGCTAGCAGCTCGTTTAAACCAAATTTCAATCGTTGTTGCAGTCGTTTATTCTCTTTATTAACAAAAAAGAAAACGGGTGCTGGGTAGTGCAGCATCAAATGTTTTTCAACGGCTAAGGTATTATCACCTGCTATCTCGGGCCAGGGCTCGTGTAATGCTCGAGGAAAATAATCAAAGCGTTGTTTTTTCAGCATTTCAATTAGAAAATTATCATGCCCCTGAATTACGTTAAAGCCATTAGCGAGCAATATTTCGGTATCTGGCCAATTCAGCCCTTGACCAAGGTGAAGGTTATGTAAGGTTTCTAATGAAGTATTTTTATTGAATAGGTGTTGTTGCTTTTTAGTGATAATAAAAATTCGATAGCCCATCAATCCTTTAAGTATCGGAAAATAGATAGCCTGCAATTGTTGCTCTAATTTTTGAGAGGTCATGCGCCATGTTAAGTCAATATATTCATTGCGCTGTAACATGGTGGAGGTTCGAGCTTGGGCCATCTCAATATTGATAGCTTGTAGCTTATAGCTACCATATTTATTTTTACTCGCTTCAAGGGTGAGTTTTAATAGGTCTACAAAATAACTTTGCTTGGGGTCAGGGTAGTCCTTTGAATCGATATAACGTACTAAGTCAACGTCATTTGCGTAAGTTGCAGTATTAATTAGTAACGTTATTAAGACTGCTCGTGCAAAAGAATGCAAATTCATTATCTCTGGTAACCCTCTATTTATAATGAATATTAGTATAGTGCAAACCGTTCACAATTTATCGATATATTTTTTCAGCCCAACGCGCTAAACCTGAGGTAACACTACCAAAATGATCACCAACCACAACCGGAATGCCTGGCATTTGTTGTTGTAAAAACTCACTTAATACCGGCGATTTTGCCGTGCCGCCGGTTACAAAGATAACCTCTGGCTGACATTGTGCTTCTGCGACAGCGCTTCTCATTAGTTGTGATATTTGCTCTAGTGTTCGCATATTTGCTTGTTTAAGTGTTTCACGTGACACAGTTACCGCTAAGTCATCATCAATATCATCAAGTAGAATGATTTGTTCATCATGTGATGATAGACCAATCTTGGCTTGCTCGGCGCCGTTTACCAATTGATAACTCAGTTTGTGGTCGTGCACTGTTATTAAACGAGAAACAAGTTCAGTTTCCTTTGCATCACGGCTTAATAGCGCTAAGTCACGTCTATTTTTAGCACTATAAAATTCCGTTTGCTCATTAATATTATTGATTGCTAAGGCTTGCCTAAAGTTTGCCGTAGGCATAGGTTTACCGGTTTTTAATAAACTGTTCATGCCTAAGCTAGGCATAATACCTGTTAACGCTAATTGAATGTCAAAGTCATTACCCGCAACACGCACACCTGTGTGAGCTAATAAATGTTCATTACGATTATCGTTATTACTAAAGTCAGGACTCATTAATAACATTGAGCAATCACTGGTACCGCCACCAATATCAACAACAAGTACACGGGTTTCTTTGTTGAGTGATGCTTCAAATTCAAAACCTGCTGCTACGGGTTCATACTGAAACTCAACATCTTTAAAACCAACACGTTTTGCGGCATTCGTTAATACACTGATGGCTTGTCTGTTACTCTCTTCACCATGCAAACCTTGAAAGTTGATAGGTCGGCCAATAACGGTTTGAGTAACTTCTTTTTGTAATGCTTGCTCGGTAAGTGTTTTGACATTACTCATCATGCAAGCAACGATATCTTCAAAAAACTGAATTTGTGTTGGTGCTAAACCACTGGCACCCAAAAAAGATTTAGGTGATTTGATGTAATAGCCTTCTTCAGGATCTTCAAGGTATTGCTCTAGGGCTGTTTTACCAAAGAGTAGTTCACTAGAAATTCCATCAAAACTTAGTTCACGTAGCGCATTTTTACCCTTCTGAATTTGACCTTTACGTTCGTGCAGATAATTTTCTTGCTGTGAACTTGGTAATTGATCAGCTAGCCAATTGGCGATGACATCGCGACTTGGTGCATATAGGTTTGAGGCAATATATGATTCATCGCCTAATAGAGGAATAATATGAGGTTGTCCGTTGCGCATAGTGGCAACGCCGCAGTTAGAGGTGCCGTAATCAAAACCTATCATCATTAATACCTTACAAGAACGCCTACGAGAAAAAGGTCGCGTAGCATACTCAGTAACTAAGTAGAGTACAAGAGGCAAGTCAGGTAAATTAGTGCCAATCACTATGTTGTGTTCATTTTTTTACGCAGTTAGAATAACGAAAAATTCTGAGGGTTTAATAATGAAACTAAGTAAAACCAGTCAAAAAATTGATAACAATGTCTGTAAAGCGCTTACAATCGCTTGTGAATCTTCTTTACATGAGGTTGACGGATTTGTTTGGCTAACCCATAGAGCAAACTATACTAACTTTCCGGCGAGTTTAGTGGTCACTTGTGTTTTTGATACCAATGAAGAAGTGACGGCGATGAAAGCAGAGCAGCAAGATGAGTTTTTGCGTGGGATTATTCAAAAGCAACTTTTGAAAATTGGTGTTGTGGTGAAAAATATTAAGCAGTGTGTGCGTTTTGATAGCGAAGAAGCATGTCAGTTACAACACCGCGGAGAATGGTCTCAGCGCCTAGCATTGAGCATTGTCAAACAAAAGCCTAATGCCCGACGTACACATTAATAGGTACGTTAACTATTATTATCCATAAAAAAGTTCACATTACTTAATCCAACAAGATACTCACGTTTAAGGTGTTTATTTTCAGCTAACTTATCTAAATCGCCAATTAACGTTATTAATTTTTTATGAGAGTGGTGGCTTGTCCTCTTAAAATCTTCTGGTGTTCCTTCGTTAGCGATACGTTCTTTTTTATTCATTTCATGGCTACTTGCTGTGTTTTCAAGCCAAATATCGTTAATAAGGCGAATGTTACTTTCATTCGCTATTTTTTCATTAAATGCCATTGTCAGTTCATATTGGTTTTTATCCGGATTAAATTGATAAATTTCCTTACTAACATCCGTTTGGTGTTGTTGATCAAGGCCAACTAACTCTTGATTTTTGACGGTTGTGCCAATGTTATAGCTTTCTTTTTTATCATAGACATCAGGGCGAGTAAGTTGATAATCGAAATGAGTTGCTACTGTTTTACTTTGAGTGACACCGGTTAATTTTCCTGATTTGTGCTGCTCAGTTACTTGCGCTAGATCCACATTGATTTTAGGGTGTAGACTTCGACCTTCAGGCTCTTTTGAAAATGAAAATTCGGCATCAAAATCGGCCAGTTTAGAAATGCCAGTTCCCAAAGTATTGGTTGTTTCACTGTTAAGTCCTTGGTAACGTGGGTCATTGGTAATCATGTTATCGACTAACTCTGCTACCATTGCTCGGCCATCAGTGAATTGTTGTGCTGCGACTGATTCTATATTGCTATAACGCTGCGCTGCCGATGACATACTTGTAAAAGCACCTTTAAAAATAGCAAAACCTTGTTGTATTTTTAAATCGTCTTTTTTACCAAATGCTGATGTTTTATTTTCGCCCTTGCTATTAACTCGACTATCCTCAAGGTTTTTATCTAATGTGGTTAGGTATTGCTGCATTTGCTTAACGTCTTTTCCGCCAAAAATAGACATATCTAACGAGAAGTCTATTTCATTAACACCCGCTTGAGAGGTAAAGGTAAGTGCTTGCTGGTTTGTCACTTGATCGATGTGGTAACTTAGATCGAGATTATTTTCTGGTGAGCCAGAGGTGTTCCCATCTGTAGTTGAAAAAGATACATCAAAACCAGATAACTGTTGATGATTAAAATCAGCTAAAAAATTCACATTAAAATTGGCTTGGCCCGCGGGTACGTATTTATTGAATGAGTTACTACTTACCTTAAAGAATTCATCAGCCATCTCTCCAACGCCAGATAAAACTTCGGTTAGTGCCTGATGTTCAGCTTCCGACAACTCTCCTTCGACTTGATAACTGAGACCAAAACCATCGACTGATTTTCCAGACTCTTCATCATAGCCTTGTGATGAATTAAAGGTGATTTTGATTATGTCACCTTCCTGCGTTTTTACTTCTACAGCAAAGCTGTAGCTATCGTTATCTTCATAATCTGTTCGATTCATAGCTTCCAAATAAGAACCCAGTGCTCGTTCAACACGTTGTTCACTAGCAGCTAAAAAGGATTTTTGCTCATGACCCAACTGTCCTAAATTTGCTAAAATATCACTGGTATTGGCGTAAGCTCCGTGAATGTCTCTGACCGATTTATTTAACCGTTTCATTAACTCGTCGCTGTTCTCATTGTTGAGTAAACCTTCTTGTTGACTGCTTATTACGGTACGTAAGGCTAATTCTTGGTCTGAATACGGGTAATCGGAGACTGTAGGCACACTTGATAAAGTGAGTAGAGAAGAAAATTGTTGATGAAGTAGCTGCTCAACTCTTTCTTCATCAAACTGGCTCAATAGTTCTTGAACCATTGCTGGCGAAATATCTTTAAGCTCATCGGTGAGAGTTAGGGCTGGTTTATTGACTGACTGGGCAAGGAGTATTTTTAAGTCGGGTGGGTTGTTTACTGCATTGTTAATCATGATTATCCTTAATCGTAAACCCACGTTAAGTATATATCGGTCATAAAGTGAAATACTTTAACTTTTACTAATGATTTTGTCCTGTATCTAACTGCAACTCCAGGGTGGGATTATGCTTTGTTCATTTGTCGATCAGTAAAACGATAAATGAGTGATTTTGGTTGAGTTGTAAGAAAATATCTTATTCAAGGATGAATAAGTTAAGCGTATAGGGATATATTCACCGCGTTTTTCTGGAAAACCAATCAATATCATTCATAAAACGCTGAATAGAAAAGCGTGAACACTTTTAAAAGGTGTGCTTAGTTATGAAAACCTCAAGTCTATGGTTAATTACCTATGAACTTGAGGTTTACTTGGTAGATAAAGCCACCTTTAGAGCTGCTGTTGGCTTAACACTAAATGCGAACTTGTCCATCACCAAAAACAACAAATTTTTCAGTCGTTAACGCTTCTAATCCCATCGGGCCGTAGGCATGTAATTTGCTAGTTGAAATACCTATTTCAGAGCCTAGTCCAAGTTGGTTGCCGTCTGAGAATCGTGATGAGGCATTTACCATAACTACTGACGAGTTTATTTGACGTACAAAAGCCTGGCTGCGAGAAATATCTTGGCTGATAATGACTTCAGTGTGATCAGAAGTGAATTCATTAATATGGCTTATCGCTGCATCAAAACTACTGACTGTTTTTACGGCAATTTCTTGAGCAAGGTATTCTGCTTCATAATCAGCCTGTGTGGCCAATTCAGCGTGAGCAAAATAACCGATACTATTTTTACAAGCATGTACTTTTACTTGTGCAACAGCCTCAAGTGCTTTAGCCGCTAAAGGCAAGAAGTCTGCACTGATATCACCATGCACTAATACCGTTTCAAAGGCATTACAAGCACTAGGTTTTTGGGTTTTACCATTGACTAAAATATCTACTGCTTTAGCTAAATCTGCATGTTTATCAATGTACAGATGACAAACACCTTTGTAATGTTGGATAACAGGGATACGGCTGTTTTCACTGACATAACGAATAAGCCCCTCGCCACCACGAGGGATCACTAAATCGATGGTTTCACTTTGTTGTAGTAGCTCTTCAATAACCGTGCGACTGGTATCGGGAATAACACTGACAATGTTTTCATCAATGCTCTGAGCCGTTAATACCTTATGTAAGCATTGTGCAATTGCCATATTTGAATGAATAGCTTCGGAGCCACCACGTAAAATTACCGCATTGCCTGATTTAATACATAAAGCAGCAGCTTCAGCGGTAACATTAGGTCTCGCTTCATAAATCATAGCAATCACACCAAGCGGAATGCGCATTTTCCCCACTTGGATACCGTTTGGTCGTAGAGAAAGTTTATCAATATCACCAACGGGATCTGCTAAGGCAATAATTTCACGGATTGCAGCACTAATTTCTTTAATACCTTTGTCATCCAGGATTAATCTATCAAGCATTGCTTGTGATAAACCTTTCTCGCGACCTGCGGCGATGTCTTTATTATTTTCGTTAATAATTTCTGTGCTATTTTCTTCTATAGCATCGGCAATGGCATTCAAAAGGATGTTTTTTTCACTACTGTTAAGCTGTGCAGCAACTCGGCTGGCCTTTTTGGCATTGGTTGCCATAGTGGCGATATTAAAATCTGTCATGTTGTCACTCTTATCTACAAATGTTGGAATGGTTAGGCTAAGTTATAAAATGACCATGTCATCGCGGTGTACCACTACATCGCCATAATCGTGACCTAAAGTAGCGATGATATCATTGCTGTGTTTACCCATAATTCTTTTCAAGTCATAGTGGCTGTATAGCGTAATACCTTTGGCGATAACCGTATTATTTTGTGCGTCAATTAATTCGATGGCATCACCGGCTTTAAATCTATTTTTCACCGATTTAATACCTGCGGGTAACAACGAGGCCCCTTTGTTAACAACCGCATTAACCGCTCCTGGGTCGAGGGTAATTTTACCTCTACTTTTTAAGGTATGTTTGAGCCAGTGCTTCTTAGCGCTTATAATATCTTTATCTGCGGCAAAACGTGTACCTGGGTTAACTTGCGCCAAAAGAGAGCTGAAAACCTCACTTTTAGTGCCGTTGATAATATAGGTATTTATGCCATGCTCAACGGCCTTTTCAGCGGCTTGAATTTTAGTTTTCATGCCGCCACTCGCTAAGGGGTTACGACTCGTGCCTGCCATGGCATAAATTTCATCAGTAATTTTCTCAATATTAGGGATTAAAACGGCATCATCATTTATTTTAGGGTCTTTGGTAAATACACCGTCAATGTCACTCAATATAAATAAGCTATCAGCTTCACAAGCTTGGGCAACTAGTGCGGCTATATTATCATTATCACCTATGGTGAGATCTTTAGTGGTGACGGTATCATTCTCGTTAACGATAGGAAGCACACCATTGGCTAATTGAATTCTAATCGTTTCTTGAATACTGATATAGCGCTCTCTATCGGCTAAATCATTTTGGGTAATGAGTATTTGACTACATGGAACATCAAAAAAACGCTGCCAATTAGCCATCATTTGCATTTGACCTACGCTTGACATGGCTTTTTTAGTGGAGAGTGATAGTTTTGGTGAGCCATGTTGAATGACCGTCCGACCAGCAGCGACTCCGCCGGAAGAAACTAATATAATCTCTTTACCTTGTTGTTGGCATTTGGTGATAAATTGTGCGATCGCTAGAATGTATTGGCCGCTACAACCATCGCTAGTGGGTGCAACTAAGGCACTACCAACTTTGATCACAGCTCTATTGAAGTTCATTTTTTCTCCTTTTATGATGCTCTATTGAGTATGCAAGAAACTGAGTAAAAACTCAATATATAAAGGTTATTATGCATAACCATTCAGTCTAAGAAGTATCTTTTTAGCCGTTTAATAAATTATATGTGGATAAAGCTCTGTTTTGACTGCTTACTTTACTGAAAAAATCTAAAATAACCGGAGATAAAAAAAAAGCGATCACTTTTTATCCGCAGTAAATTGTTACTGATATCGTTACCCTAAGAAGAATTGCTCTAGTAGAGCGCAATAAAAAAATATAATTATTGGGTAAATCGTGATTAAATGGCGCTATCCGTGCCACCTATCTGTTATCAATAGTTATTATCAAGTTATGTTAAATTTTTTACCTGCTAAATTGATTGGCTTTTTATCTTTCTCGCTGTATATCCTTAATACGATATTTTGGCTTATGCCTATTTTAGTGTTTTCTCTATTTAAAGCTTTAATTCCATTACGTTTATCTAAAACGGTATTTAGTTATTTACTTGATTTAATGGCAAGTAATTGGGTGGTCACTAATACGTGTATTCAAAAAGTTTTTACTAAAACTAATCTTGTGGTGACAGGTCTAGAGAAGCTTAAATTAGATGACTGGTATTTGGTACTAGCGAATCATCAAAGCTGGGTTGATATTGTGGCATTACAACGTGCTTTGCACGGTAATATCCCCTTTCTAAAGTTTTTCTTAAAAAGAGAACTTATTTATGTACCTCTTTTAGGACTAGCGTGGTGGGCACTTGATTTCCCGTTTATGAAACGTTACAGCCAAGCATTTCTTAAAAAGAACCCACATTTACGTGGTAAAGATTTAGAAACAACAAAAAAAGCCTGTGCTAAATTCAAACATAAACCCGTCAGTGTGATGAACTTCATCGAAGGCACTCGCTTTACCCAAAAAAAACATGACAAACAAAACTCGCCCTTTCAGCATTTATTAAAACCTAAATCAGGTGGTATGTCTTTTGTACTCGATGCCATGGGTGAACATTTAACAACGATTGTTGATGTGACTATTCATTATCCAGAGGGTATTCCTAATTTTAGTGATTTTGTTTGTGGTCGAGTAGGGGAAGTGCACATTGAAGTACATACGTTTGATATTGCAGAGGAGTTAGGCCATATCAACTTTTCAGGTCGTAATGACAAAGTTATTTTTCAAAAGTGGTTAACACAATTTTGGCATGATAAGGACGCTCGCCTTGAGCAAATGAAGTTGAGCAGCAAGCGCTAAAATTAAGTTCTTTACTCATTAATACCAGCACGCAGAATATAAGAAGGAAAGTATATGAACGAGCTCATTAGTCTTTGGTTAAGTGAACAGGGTGTTAGTGCTACCTATCTAGTTAGTAGTGCTATTGCAGTGGGTATTGGCCTCATTTTAGTCATTGCTAGTGTTAGTTATTATTTAGCTAAACATCAAATTTTAACTTTAGTGCATAAAGTGATCATTAAGAGTAAAAATACTTGGGATGATGCGCTGATTGAGCATAATGTACTTACTCGAATGACTTTATTGCTGCCGTTATTGCTCATTCTATTTTTAACTCCCCTTATTTTAGATAGTGCCAGTGTTGCGAGCGCTATATTTATCTTACTAAGCAAAGTTTTTCTCACTTTTCAAATTTCTCGCTGTATTAGTGCGGTACTCAATGTCAGTAGAAGCATATATCGCGAAAGTGCGAAACAACGCTTTTTACCGTTAAATGCTATTATTCAAATCATTAAACTAGTGTTGTATTTAGTGACTAGTATTATCATTATTTCACTGATTATTAACCGCTCACCGGTTTATTTACTTAGTGGTTTAGGTGCCTTAACGGCAGTGTTACTTTTGGTTTTTCAAGATACTATTAAGGGGCTAGTTGCGAGTATTCAAATTTCAGCTAATCGAATGGTTGTTGCTGGAGATTGGATTGAACTGCCTAAATATGGTGCAGATGGTGATGTGCTTGAGATAGGCTTAAACACAGTAAAAATTGAGAATTTTGATAAAACTATTACCACAGTGCCCACTTACGCCTTGATTGATGACTCTTTCAAAAACTGGCGCAACATGTATCACACAGGTGCACGTCGTATTAAGCGTACAATAATTATTGATATTGCTAGCATCGACTTTTATAGTGCAGAAAAAATTAATCAACTGACTAATGCACATTTATTACAAAGTTATCTTGCCGACAAGAAACAAGAACTTTCTTTACCGCTAGACGCCGAACACAGTGAAGAAAATGTACAATCACTGCTTACGATGAATAGTCGACAATTAACCAATATTGGTACTTTTCGCGCTTATATCAGTCAATATTTACAGAGCAATAATTATATTCGTGGAGATTTAACTTGTATGGTTAGGCAGCTGACCGCAACACAAACAGGTTTGCCGCTGGAGATATATTGTTTTGCTAATACTACTAATTGGCTTGAGTATGAATCAATTCAGGCCGATATCTTTGATCACCTTTTTGCGATTGCACCACAGTTTGATTTACGTATATTTCAGCATCCGAGTGGCCATGATTGGCAACAAAAAACATAAAAATAAAATATTATAAGGCATGGTAATGAAATCTATTGAAGAGCAATTAGCACGTTATAAAAGTGTGCATCTCAATCAAAAAAATATTAATACCCATTTTATTGGTGTGCCGCTGATCGTGTTAGCGGTAACGCTAATGTTGAGTACAGTGGCCTTTGAAATAACGTTTGATGATTTATTTACTACGCCACTGACCTTACACTTTACCTTAGCTATGGTAATTTTTTCAGTAGTGGCACTTTATTATCTTGTCTTACATCGCCTATTAGCATTAGGTATGTTTGCTTACATTGTTGTTAATTTATTTGCGGCACACTTACTAAGTGACATCGAAGGTATATTTTACCTAGCCATTGGTTTGTTTGTTATTGGTTGGGTTATTCAGTTTTTAGGGCATTATTATGAAAAAGCGAAACCCGCCTTTGTTGATGATTTAAGCCAGTTTCTGATTGGGCCACTCTTTTTAATGGCAGAAGTGTATTTTATGTTAGGTATAGAAGCAGATTTAGAGCGCTGTGTTACCTCGCTGGCTGTAGAGAAACGTCGGGCAATAGAAGCTAAAAAGCGCGGATGATGATCCAGTGACTACGATGAAGTAGTCACTTACAGATATTAACTATTTTCTACCTTTGCCTAATAACACCCTCTTGCATGGTTGAGGCTACTAACTCACCCTGACGATTATATATTTGTCCTCGCACTAAACCTCGACCATTGCTCGCTGAAGGACTATCCATACAATAAAGTAACCAATCATCGAAACGAAAAGGTCGATGAAACCACATGGCGTGGTCGATAGTGGCTATCTGAAAGTTAGGTTGCCAATGGCTGACGCCGTGAGGTAATAGCGCGGTAGGTAAAAAATGGAAATCTGAGGTATAAGCTAACATATAGGTATGTATACCTAAGTCATTTGGTAAGTCACCATTTGCTTTAATCCACATCTGACTGACAGAGTCCGTAGGGGTGGGTTTCAGCCAATTATATTGTTGCACCGGTCGTACATCGATTGGCTTCTCAGCTAAAAACTTCTCGCGTAATGGTTCGGGTATGCCTTCTTGATTAGCTATTATAAAATCGGTAAAAGAAGCCAGCTCTTCGGGAGGGGCTACCTTAGGCATAGTATCTTGATGATCAAAACCCTCTTCAAGATGTTGAAAAGATGCGGTCATATAAAATATAGCCTTACCATTTTGCACAGCTTGTACACGACGAGTGCTAAAACTGGCACCATCACGAATCACTTCAACTTCATATACCACGGGCAAGCTTGCATCACCAGGGCGTAAAAAGTAGGAATGTAAAGAATTGACAAAGCGACCTGCGGCAATGGTTTCTTGAGCAGCAGACAAAGCTTGTCCCATAACTTGACCACCAAATAGTGCCCTATAGCCAAGATCTTGGCTTTGCCCTCGATAAATGCCTTGCTCGATTACTTCTAATTTTAATAAAGCGGATAATTCATCCAATACACGTGTCATTTTTTTACCTTATATTTCAAAGACTATTTGGCTGTACGTCAATTAACTCCGGGCAGTTAGTGTAATCGCTATTGTACTTACATGCAAAGTAGGTTAAGTTTTGTGCAAAATAATAATAAGAATAATAATATCTTTTAACAAAAACATAATTGGACTGGGAAGGGGAAATTATGGCTGTAGCAATGCAAAGAGAAGAACTGTTAGAACGACGGCAGGATACGTTGAACAATACAGATGAACTCTGGGAAGACTTAACACTGGCGCAAAAGTTTGCTGCTAGTAGCTTGACACAATTTGGCTATGAACTTAGGTTTATTCGAGATCACCATGATACGCATATTGCAATTCTTACCTGCAATGAGAATATTGCCGTTATCTCTAAAGGGGGGGAAATAAACACTCACCCAAAGATTCAAATTCGTCCTTAAATTGACAAGTTTTATAAAAAGCGCCTCAAGGCGCTTTTTTTGTGTCTTTTTTCTGCTTTTTAAGGTTTTTACCCCATTTTTAACGTAAAATGCTCGTTATTATTAGTAAAAAAGTATTTGTACCTATGTCACGTTCAAAAAAATCTAGAAAACCAGGTGGAGCACCTACCGCTAAGCCTAAGTTAAGTAAGCAAGAATTAGAAAAAGTTGAAAAACGTACACGTAAAACTACGGGTAAGGTAGCGGGAAACCGTCAAAAAGAAGCAGTACAAGAAAAAACGGCTAATAACCAATCAGGGGTTAAAAAAGACCCTCGTCTTGGTAATAAAACGCCAATTGCCTTAGGTAAAATTGTTGCTAAGGCTGAAAAGTCTAAACAAGAAAAAGTAAAACAAAACACTCCACAATCTTCAGCGATTGCCGCTGTTCGCTTTGTTGAACCTGCAGCAACTAAAGTAGCTTCAGACGTGTCTTCTAACTTGACGTCAGAGCAAGAATTAGATGCTATTGAGCAGGATGAAATGTTACAAAGCATCTTAACAAAACAAGAAGATGACATTGCCTTAACTGAGGAAGAGGTTAACTATTACAATGACATGATGGAACGTCATCAAGCATTATCGGCTGAACTAGGGCTTGATGAAGATGTGGATGACGAAGCTAGTGATGAAACTAATGTAAATAACACTGAAGATGATTTGTGGGATAAGTTAGATAACAATAACTTTTCAGACTTTGAAGAGAAAGAGTAGCGGTAATGGCAGACCTTTGGCTTTATGCTTTGTTAATTGGCATTGTGATTGTACTGGCATTAGCGTTTTATGCCGGTAAATTGTTAAAACAACTAACACAGCAAAAAGAGCAGCAGCAGAAAGCTCAATTAGCACAGCAGCAAGCATTGAATAATCACGACAAGAAAGTCTTCGATAGTGTATTGCTGATCACGAGGGCAATGCAGCAAGAGCAATGTGAATTTGATGAAGGTTGTTGGCGCTTGTCAGTATTATTGTCATCGTTGAAGACAGTAACTGGGCTATCGACACAATTCCCAGCTATTTTTGGTCTTTACGATGAAATTAAAGATCTTGCTATACTTGATGCCCGCAAAGCGTTGGATAAAAAAGAGCGTATGCGAGAAGACTATAAACGTATGACGGCATTATCCCAAATGCAAGAAAGCGTAGTCGTTGAACTTAATTCACTACATCAATATACAACTGAGCATTTAACTCGCTTAACTGCTTAGCTGAAACTGTATTACTGGGGCTATTAATTAGTTTCCGGTGATGCAATGCTTGCGCTTGATCAATACCCATAATCTATTAATGGGTATAATCATTTTGTTCTCTAAATAAAATGGTAACAAAGCATGCAAGTAAGTCAATTTTTCGATAATACGCTCCTAAATAAATATAATACCAGTGGCCCAAGATACACCTCTTACCCGACGGCGTTAGAATTTCATGATGATTTCAAACATGAAGACTTTATTAAGGCGATAGAAAATTCGCAAAACCGTGAATTGTCACTTTATGTTCATATTCCCTTCTGTCACACCCTTTGTTATTACTGTGGTTGTAATAAAGTAATTACTCGTCATCGAGATAAAGCAGATACTTACCTTGAATATTTAGCTAAAGAAATTGCACTACAAGCCCCTTTATTCAAAGACTATAAAGTTAAGCAATTACATTGGGGTGGTGGTACACCAAGCTTTTTAACACATCCACAAATAACGCAACTTGTTTCATTACTTAAAGAAAAATTCGATTTTTCAGATGAGCTTGAAATGAGTATTGAAATAGATCCTCGTGAAATTGAAATGGATTTAGCTGAGCATTTATATTCTTTAGGTTTTAATCGCTTGAGTTTAGGTGTTCAAGATCTCGATTTAAAAGTACAACAAGCAATTAATCGCGTGCAATCGACCGAGTTCATCGGTGACTTTATTGGTCATGCCAAAGAGGTTGGTTTCAAGTCTATTAATATCGATCTTATTTATGGTTTGCCTCATCAAACACCAGAGAACTTTGCTAAAACTTTAGATAAAGCGCATGAATGGGATGTTGACCGTATTTCCTTGTTTAGTTATGCACACATACCTAGCCGCTTTGCAGCTCAGCGTAAATTACGTGATGAATGGCTACCTAATACCGAAGAAAAATTTGCTTTAATGAAGCTCGCAATAGAAACGCTTTGTAATTACGGTTATGACTTTATTGGCATGGACCATTTTGCTAAACCTAATGATGAATTAGCAATAGCGCAAAGTGATGGTACTTTGCATCGAAATTTCCAAGGTTATACCACTAAAGGTGGTTGTGATTTGTTAGGTTTAGGTGTGTCATCAATTAGCTCTATTGGTGATAGTTTTAGCCAAAATATTAAAGACCTTAAAGAGTATTACCAAGCCATTACCGAAAAACAGCATGCCCAAGTCAAAGGTGTTAGCCTAACTGAAGATGATGTTTTACGTGGTGAAGTCATTCAAGAATTGATGTGCAACTTGTATTTAGATAAACAAGTAATTAGTGAAAAATATAATATTAATTTCGATGAATATTTTATTGATGATTTACCATTACTTGATACTTTTATTAATGACGGCTTAGTGGTAAATACGGATAAATTTATTAAAGTTGAAGCAAAGGCTCGTTTATTGATTCGTATTATTTGTATGAGCTTTGATGCTTACATGAAGAAACATGTTAATCAACAACGTTTCTCTAGAGTGATCTAAGGTAATTATTGAATTTTGTTCTAGTTTAACTTGATCTTGCTAGGACAATAATCCCCGAACAGTTTGTTCGGGGATTGGGGTACTATCGTTTTAGTTATCTATATATCCCCATATTCCTATCGGTAATGGCTTCTCGCCAACCCCCTAACCACTGCGACTTTGCTTCTATATTTTGATATGGGCATTGTTCTTTAGCTTTTCCACCTAGTCCAGCCTGATACCCATTAGAATGCGCTCGACCTAACTTATCTCTTTTTTGTCTTTTCATTTACTCCACCTCATAAACACCTCGTAATTGTCTTATAAATCAATTAATAAACAAATCATGAAAATACAAAAAAATTTGAATTTTCTATTACTTAATACTACAGAGTGGTCGATTCTGAAATTTTACATTTTTTATTTATGGTATGAATTTTCATCAATCGACGGGTTATTTAAGTAGATTTTTTGAGCTGATGCAAGAGAAAAAATGTAATTTCACAGTAGGAAAAAGAGAGTGGAAAAATAAATTTGATTAGGTAAATTTTTAACTAAAAATTTGCTTTGGTAAAACAACTTGTTAGCAATATACAGCAGAGTAAGATTATTACTTTCTGTTTTGGTTTGATTGTTTTTTAGACTAAATAACTATAAGAATAAGCGCCTTTATCAGGGGGGAAATCGGGTGGGATTTGAAATTTTAATTGCTAACTACGTAATAAAGGCTTTAACATTTCTTCTAAGCCATTGAGCTTTACTTCGTACATTAAGGCCAATTGTTGTCCTAACTTTCCTTCAGGAAAGCCCTTACTATGAAACCAAACTAAATAAGGTTCAGGTAGCTGTAATAGTTTTCTTCCTGCATATTTACCAAAGGGCATGGTTTGATTTATTGCTTGCATTAATGCTTGTTGATCGTCTAACAAAAAGGTTCCTCACAGCTAATCGCTTGTCATATTAGTGACATATTTAGGTCACAAAAACTTCATTGATGGACATTATACTTCTCTTAAATTAAAAGCGTTAGCAAATCACTGCAAGGATGCTAAATCAAATGCTTTTAGTAGAAACTAAATTCAACGATGAAAGGTCAACAGACCCTAGGGATAATCATGTCAATTATTAGAAAACGCAGTGCTGCTCACAAGGCCTACTTACCTGGAAATGTGCGTGACAATCAGTACATCTTAGCCGAATTTGTTTTGACGGATGAGTTGTTACAGCGCTTTTCAGGGAAGTTTAGTGAAGAAAAGCCACAGCCTTTTTATGATTTTTATCAGCAACTTTCAGAGCTGTTTTTCAAGCTGAGCGATGAGGTTGAGCTCAATAATTGTCAGTTTATCGCAAATGACAAGTTGGCCCGGGTACGATATAGCCAAGAAATGCACCAATGGCAGACTAACCAGCAAATATTATTTTACTACAACCCTGAAAGTCATCACCTTAAGAAATCATTTTTTGATGGTAGTAAAAGATCAAAGAAAATATGTTTACTGTTTTTAGCTACGGGTAACGATATTAGAATTAATGCTGCTCACTTTCATCGTCGGATTAGGCAAGTAATTGAGCGTTTCTGCAAAAAGATTGCGTTAGATAAAAGTGATGTGCGTTTACGAGATCATCAACATCTCACTTATGATTTATTTGCAAAACATAAGGGTTGTACTACCACGCAAGTTCATAAACTACGAGATATAAATAAACGTTATGCAAGTCAACAGGTTCAGCTACCAAGCTACTATAGCGCAATGAATTATGCCGTAGTCACTTTGAATATAAGTAATGAGCTATTAAAACAAGTGGAAATTGATAGCCAGTCCAAAGACCCTTATAACCCACTTTATACCTACCTAACCGATATTTTTACTATGGCGGCAAAACACTATAATTTAAATAATGGTGCCCTCGTTGCTAACGGCTTAGTACCTATTGTTAGGTATAGTATTCATGAAATAGTTTCTCGAGTTGGTGAGTTGCAGATGTTGGGCTATAACCCTGAGCAAAGTCCTTGCGGTATTATCAGCAAATGGAATGCTAGTGAGTTAACCGATACTGTTCAGTTAGTCTTTGTTGCGACCCCAGAAAATAATAGTGAACATGGTTTTGGTCGCTTTTTGAATCAAATAGAACAAGCAATGCAACTGATGGCAGTTGAATTGGAAATAGAACAAACTAAAGAGGAGATGATGATTAGATTTCATCAACATGTAGCATATAATTTCTAGTCTAAATGCCCTTAAGCTGGTTGAGGGCGTTTCTGTAACTTGCGTTGAAGTGTTCTTCTATGCATTGAAAGCTGTCTTGCAGTGGCTGAAATATTACCCAAGTTGGCTTTTAATACTTGTTGAATATGTTGCCACTCAACCTGCTCTGCAGATAAGGTTTGTTCGCTGTGACTATCAAGATCAATAACCTCAGCGCTACTGTCTTTTAAGGTAGCGAGTAGAGTCTGGCTATCAACAGGTTTTGAGAGATAATCATCCGCGCCTAGTTTTATCGCCTCAACAGCAGTGGCGATACTCGCGAAACCAGTGAGTAATATGATGCGACTATGTGGGCGTAATTTACGTAGAGGGGTGATAATGGACAAAGTATTTTCTTGTGCTAGTTTCATATCAAGTAAAATATAATCGGGCATATGTCGATGACAAGCCAGTAGTGCATCATTATTATTATCGACTTGAACACAATCAAATCCATGTTTAGTCAGTCGTCTATTGAGGGTGTTGGCAAAAATAACATCATCTTCAACGATTAATAACTTTGAAATTGTTGTGCTAGACATAACTTATTTCCTTGTTGTCAGTTTTTTTTGTAGATATCGGTAAACTCAATGTGACTAATGCACCACCATCTTGATGGTTAGTTAGGGCGAGCTTACCGCCCAGTCTTTCTAAACTGGCATGACTCAAAAAAACAGCCATACCAAAGCCTTGTTTGCTATTGACAGGTTTAACACCTAATTCATTCAGTTTTTTTAAGGTAAAACCTTTACCATAATCGCGAATGGTAAATTGCCAATTATCATCAATAACTTTACTCGTCAGGTTCAGTGACTTGCTGCCATTTGCCTTTGTTGCTCTTATCGCGTTGTTAATTAGATTCAAAATAGCAGGTAATAATGCCGCATCTGCTTTTATTGAAATATTTTTCGGTAAACTCGGTCTGTTATCTTCATGTAGCTCTAATGAAATTTCAGGATTGTTAACACGAACATTATCCGTTATTTCCTCAAATAACTGTTGGCAGTCTATGGCTTTAATCACTTGTTCTTTTATATCAAAGACCATAGCGCGAAACTCAGACAAACTATCTCTACATCGAGTTAGCTGACTTTGCATATCAACAACAGTGTCATTATGAGGGAAGTCCTCACTGAGTTCATCTGCAAGTAATTGCACGGTAGCAATTGGGGTTGCTAATTGATGAGTCACTTGTGCGGATGCAACACCTAAAGCTGTAACTTGCTCTTGTTTTAATAAATTTTCTCGATAGGCCGCGATTGCCAGTTCTTGCTGATTAATACTTCTCGCCATTTTACCCACAACAATGGCTACAACCATTGTTGAGAATAGAAAGTTGATACCCATACCAATAAAGTGACCCTGCATATTGCCATGCATCACACTCATTGGTAATGACCATAATAAAATACTGTAAGAAGCGATAGCTAGCGAGGCGACTACAGCAAGTAATAATGGTGTTAGGGTTACAGCGGCAATAGCGATAGGAATCAGTAATAAAGAGACAAAAGCATTGGTCGCGCCGCCACTAAAAAAGAGCAGTAGTGATAAAAAGATTATATCAGCGCATATTTGTACTAATACCGCTTTTTGGCTGGCTTTAGTTTCACTTAAGTGGTTATCGCGATAATACAGATAGCTACCAAGAGTAAAGAGTACTTCTAAACCAATAACGCTAAGTAAAGGTGTCCAGGGTAGCTGATAAGATAAGCCTATATTAACAAAGAGAATCAACAACATTTGAATAGCAATTGCTACGCTACGCAGGGCAATAATTGCTTGAATTTGATTAGTTCTTTTGAAAAATTGTGGCATATGTTTTTACTGGATAAAGTTAAGTATAATAATGATATTGATGAGTTTAACGCATCTTAGCTTAGTTACGAACAATAAAGGCTGAGGTAAATCATGAAATGAATAACGAAATAGGTAACAGACTAAATGACTGAGCAAATTAATGAACAAGCATTACAGAAGGCCACTTTAGCCGGCGGTTGTTTCTGGTGCATTGAGAGTGCTTTTAATAGCGTAAAGGGCATTATTACCGCAACGTCTGGTTATATGGGTGGACACAGTAAAGAGCCAACTTATGAACAGGTTTGTGGTGGTGATACAGGACATGCTGAAGTGGTGCAACTTCACTTTGATAGCAATCAAATAAGTTATAGAGAAATATTAGAAATATTTTTTAGCTTACACAATCCAACACAATTAAATCGCCAAGGCAATGACACGGGTACCCAGTATCGCTCAGAAATTTTTACTCATGAGAAAGAACAACAAGACATCGCAGAACAAATAATTGCAGAGATTACTGCTCAGCAATTATTTGATGATGCAATTGTTACGCAAGTTAGCTCAGCTGTCATTTTTCATTCAGGTGAAGATTACCATCAAGAATACTTCAAAAATAACCCTGAAAATCAATACTGTCAGGCGGTTGTTTCGCCTAAGTTAGCTAAATTTAGAAAAACATTTGTGGAAAAATTGAAATAAGCAACTGCTTTTTCAGCGTAATATCTTCTACCGGAAAAGAGACCAAATAACTTAACTCCACTATATTTAAGCTAAGTGAAGGGTAATTCTTTTCGGTGGTGTGTTATGCAAAAGAAAAAACTTATACTATCTATATTCGCGATTTTAGCTTTGTTCTTCTGGCTTTATCCAGCAGAACAGCCTTATAAATATCGGCAAGTTAAGGGCTTAGCTACTGCTGAAGAAAGCTACCTACTGAAAATATCTCCTCATATTCGACAAGTTAGTCGCCCCAAAGAAACCTTCTCCTTCCCTATTGCTCTGGGGGATGTTGGACCTAGTAACTCTTTATATTCAGGGCCTAAGCAATATCCTTTTTATTGTATGACCATCGATTCTCATATTGGTCAGCCCTTGGTTGATAATCAAGAAGGTTTTGGTGTACCAGTGTATGAGAATTTAATGCAGCAGAGTAATGTACTTGGTTACTCAAAGGACTGTTTATTTAAAAGTCACTTACGATTCTACTATCTGAATCAGGATGGGCAATTAGCTAAACTAACTACCAAGCAGTTTAGTCAATTATCATCCCTAAAAGATGCAAAGCAGCCCCTGCAATTATTTAGAGCCGAGCAGGGAAGTATCAATCGTTTTATTTATACGATTGCCATGGCGATAAAGCCTGAAGAATTAGGTAGCCGTACAGCAAGTGCTTTATGGAATAAAAAACTGATATACCAGTTTAATGGCGGCTCAGGTATAGGTTTTAGGCAAGGACGGCAAAAAGCCACACGTACAATATTTCGTCGCTTAATTGAAGCTAAAAAGGGTTATGCCATTATTAGCTCAAGTGGTAATCGTACTAGCTACACTTATAATATGTTACTGGCTGAAGATACTGCTCGAAGAGTTAAATTGCACTTTGTCAGTCTATTTGGTGAGCCTATATACACTGTTGGTATAGGAGGGTCAGGCGGTGGTTTGGCTCAGTACCTTATAGGTCAAAACAGCACAGGTATTTTGGATGGCTTAATTCCACAATACTCATACCCTGACATGATCAGCCAAACGATTTACACCTTAGATTGTGATTTATTCAATAACTATTTTACTTTTCGAGCTAGGGATAATAGTCGTTGGCAACAATGGGATCAAAGACAGTTGCTTGAAGGGATGAATAGCTTACAGGATTTTCCGCAAAAAATAGCATTTTTACAGCCTGTGGCGCAGCTGATGGCAGGCATGGTACCAAGTTTCCCTGAAGGTAATAGTGAATGTATTAACGGTTATTTTGGTTTATCTACTTTTATTCATAATCCGAGACAAGGCTTTTTACGACATTTTTATAGTAATGAGGTGGTTGATAAAACGAATTGGAACTATTGGGAGGATATGGCGTGGTTATTCAGCCGTGATAAACATGGCATGGTGGAGAGCACATGGGATAATGAAGGTGTGCAATATGGTTTGCATGCCTTAAAACAGAAACAAATCACCTTAGCAGAATTTGTACATATCAATAAAAATATTGGCAGCTGGAAAGAGCAACACTTAATGAAAGCCGAAAATATAATAATCCCGTTTGGCCGTAAACTACCTTTTTGGGTTTCTTTATGGGGAAGTGACAATATAACAGAAGTAATAAACAACCAAGCTGCTGTTAGGCGTAGTGCTTCACTTAAGGCGATTGAGGCAGCGTATCGTGGTGGGCAGGTGTTTATTGGTAAACTTGAACTGCCCATTATTGATGTTCGTCATTATTTGGAAGAAAAGTTAGATATGCATCATATGTCAGCTTCTTTTAGCTCTCGATTACGTTTACAAGAAGCCAATGGTCATCACGACAACCAAGTGATATGGGTGGCAAAGCGAGATTATGACCCAACGGATATAGCCTTCGATTTAATGGATTCATGGCTTTTGAAGCGTCAACAGTTTCCAGAACTGGGTGTTGCAGAAAGTAAACCTTTAGCACTGCAGGATACTTGTTTTAACGACCAGGGGAGGGTTATTGCCAAAGGCGATGGGGTTTGGCATGGTAGTTGGAACGCTAAAAATAGTGATATTAATGAGCCAGTACAAGGGGCTTGTGCCAAGTATTATGCTATTTTTTCAAATAGCCGTATTCAAGCCGAGGGGCCATGGCAGGGGAGTATTTTTAAGTGTCATAAAATTCCACTTGAGCAGGCTATTAGTCAAGGAATGTATGGTGATATAGATTTGGCGGATCAACTTGCTAACTTACAACAAATATTTTCGCATGGTGTTTGTGATTACAATCAAGGGGATGTTGGTAGGCCTAACGATATTTAGCATGACAATTTATTTATCGTAGAGGAAAAAAAAGAAGCAAATTAATCATTTGCTTCTTTTTTGTTGGTGATTTTTAGTTAGATGCCTAAACATCTTAAGGTTGTTTGGGCATAAACTAAAATAACCTTAAAAAACTGAGCGGAATGATGAACGACCACTGCGGCGTGTTGAGCGACGGCTTCTCATACGGCTATGAAGTTCATGGCGTTTTGATTCTAGCCATTCTTCACGTGTAATAGCTTCATCACCATGTCGGCCTTCTTCACGGTCACGATAAGCACAAAACTCTTCAAAGGCATCAAAATCATCTTTAAATTCTTCAGCGACAAGTTCGATCATAATCGCATCATCTAAAAAGCCTAAAACAGGAATGTGATCAGGCACTAAATCTTCTGGATCACTAAAGTAAGCCAAAGCACTTAATACTTCAGTGCGCTCTTCACTTGGGATCTGCCATTCATTATCTTCAATCATGGCAACAAAAACTTTTAATTTCTGAATACGTTCCTGTACAAATTCAGGCACATTACCTTTTATATCTTCACTAAGCTCTTTAGCGTTGTCTAAAATTTCTCGTTCACTTAGCTGTTTTGCACCGGCTTGTGCTTTACGCATTACATCGCGGAAATGATCTAAGTCTGATTCGGTTAATTCAAATTTAACTTCAAATGCCATTTTTGTTCTCCTGCTTTTAGCTTTATTATTACAATATATATTGGGTAATTATGCTTAAGCATAGTTGACTAATATTAATTCAGTTAGTTGAAATATATTGATTTGATCTATTTTGTTATCACTCAATCTACCAGAATAAAGTGCAGACAGCACCCCATAAAGTTAAGTTAAGTTAACTTTTGCATTTAGATTGTAACTTCATGTTGACATGATGGTATGATTTTACTGTTTATAGCTATTTTATTGTGTATTTATACCATTCAGTATAAAGAAGTGATCACTTAGAATAGCATGAACGACATTAGAGCAATCAAAATATGCGTAGTTATAGTTATTCTACATCAAGTATGTTTTGTGAAGTTATCATGGTGTTCATGAGTTCCCAAAGGGCGAGTTTTAAAGGCTTATATACTGCGTTATTTATTTTGATAAGGACGCTGCAGGGATGCAGCTTATTAGAGAATGCAGGAGCGTATTCTCCTGATAACCATTATCTGCAATCAATGCCTTGCCTAATAAGCCTTTAAATTCTCGCTAAGTGAGCACTTTCTTATACTGATTGGTATTATTATGACAACTACCGAGTTGATCAAGACAGAAACAACGACTGATGTGGTAAATTCTACTGTTTCAGAAAGTAAAAAAGAATGTGGTAAAGAAAGTAAAAGTTGTGAAAATTGCCATCAAGAACTTAATGGTCCTTTTTGTGCCAATTGTGGTCAATCTTCAGATTCGACACTGAAATATTTCTGGGTAGTTATCATGCACTTGCTTGATGATATATTCAGTTTTGATTCCCGTGCTAGTAGAACGCTTTTTCCATTAATTACACGACCAGCATTTCTGACTAATGAGTATTTTGCCGGCAGAAGAGTGCATTATGTTCCGCCTTTACGGTTATATTTATTCATTAGTATTGTTTTCTTTATCACCTTAAAATTTTTTGTTACAGCTGATGATAACTCTATAAATATCAGTGGAAAAGAAGATGTCGTTGTTCAAGTTAGAAACCATATACAAGCGTTAGAAATAGAGAAAAGTACACTACAAAAAACACCTTCGGAAAGTATTGATGGGCTTGCCGAAATTTCCCATCTCAATGAGGAACTAGCTAAATTTAACAATTATCTAGCTGACTTAAATCGCGAATATACTTCAGGGCAGAATAAACAAATCATTAAGATTACTCGTGAGTTGGTTGAATTAGAGTTTGATCAGGCTGAGGAAGCGTTGTCATCAAAAGAACAAGAGCGATTTGAAACCCTAGTCGAAAAACGAATAAAAGTGCTTAATGGTGACTTAATCTCAGAAGAACTCACTATCGGTAATAATGAAGATGGCACTTTGTCATTTGATTTTTTATCAGAACAGAATAACAAAAAGTTAAATGTGTTTGCAGAAGAATTAGAAGAAAAGGCAGAAAAAGCCTTCAACTCAGACACGGGCCCTTTAATCGAGCAAGTAATTGGTAAGCTGCCACAATTAATGTTTATCCTACTGCCACTTTTTGCGGTACTGCTCAAAGTGATGTTTATCTTCTCTAAGCGACTTTATATGGAGCATTTAACCGTAGCTTTGCACAGTCACAGTTTCATTTTTATTGCGCTATTGTTATCAGAGATGCTTGATTTATTAGATGATTATTTAGAGCCTACCAGTCCAGGTTTTGCCAATTTTTTTGGTGTTGTGGCCGGAGGTTTGCTTGTTTGGATACCCCTCTATTTATTCCTAATGCAGAAAAGAGTGTATAAACAGGGCAAGTTTTTTACTTTGCTGAAGTTTGGCGTTATTGGCACTATCTATATGGCCATGATAGGGGTAACCGCTATTGTCGCTATGATATGGGGAATAATGGGCACTTAGTCTAGCAGCACCATGGTTTGTTATTCGTTATGGTCTTTATACAAAAAAGCGGTAAAGCATAGTATGCTTTACCGCTTTTATTGCTATTAGGAGGCTTATTTAAAGCGCATCGATAAATCAATGGCTTCAACGTGCTTAGTTAGTGCACCACTTGATATGTAATCAACACCTGCTTTGGCGTATTCTTGCAATATTTCAATGGTCATATTGCCAGAAACTTCTAACTTTGCTTTGCCACGTGTTGCCGTAACCGCTTGTTCTATCATTTGCGGTGTAAAGTTATCGAGCATAATAATATCAGCGCCAGCGTTAAGGGCTTGCTCAAGCTCATCAAGCGACTCTACTTCGACTTCAACTGTTTTATCACTGTGATTACTTTTGGCCGTTGCTACGGCTTGTGCAATACCACCACAAGCAGCAATATGGTTTTCTTTTATTAAGAATGCGTCAAACAATCCGATGCGATGATTTACACCACCGCCACAAAGCACGGCATATTTTTGTGCGCTGCGTAAACCTGGTAAAGTTTTACGGGTATCAAGTAGTTTTGTTTCACTACCTATTAGCTCTTTCACATACCGACTAGTTAAGGTGGCAGTACCAGATAAGGTTTGCAAAAAGTTTAAGGCTACTCGTTCACCCGTTAACAAAGTGCGGGCATCACCTTCTAATTCAAATAAGGTAGTATTCGCTGCAACGGCTTCACCATCATTAACAAACCAAGTAATTTTTGTTGGTATAGAGCTGGTTGCTTGTTCCATAGGCTCATTTAATGAAGCATCAAGTTGCTTGAATACTTCGTTAACCCACGCAACACCACACACAATGCAATCTTCACGGGTAATTACGGTCGCAACAGCTTGTTCATTTTCAGGGATAAGCATTGCCGTAATATCTTGACTGGCTTGTGGTGCGGCATCATCTGTTGCACCTAAATCTTCAGACAAAGCCCAAGAGATTGTCTTGCTAATATCTTGCTGTAATTTTTCTAGTTGTGCAGTAAGCATTACTTTTCTTCCTAGTTACAGGGGATCCCGTAAGATTAATTGTTTACCCGTTTGATTAAAGTCTACTTGTTTTAATGCGCTCATGCCTAAGAGTATTTCATCTGTTTTCATCGCTGGGTTGATGTGAGCTGCGACATTATATAGGAAAATATTACCTAAGCTCAATTGTGTAATGTCAGTTTTATACACAGTCACGCTACCATTTGCTGTTTGTACTCGGTAGCTCCCTTGGGCAATCAAACCAAGTTGCTCTGCAATGTGTGCTGGAATAGAGACTTGTGTGGCCCCGGTATCCAGTAAAAAGGTCACGGGCACATCATTAATTGTACCTCGCGCAACATAATGACCTTGTCGATTTTGGTTTAAAACAACTTCAGCTTGACCCGCTTCGGTTAAACGCATTTCGGGTCTGCTATTTGGGTTGTATTGTTCATCAAGCACGTCTTGAAATAAAAACATTAATAAAGCTAAAGCAATTATCCAAGCTATCCAGACGAATATTTTTGCCATTTTGTTTGTTGGATCAACTTCAGTCATACTAATACCAAGTCCATTAAATTAGTTTCTACACAGAGTTTGTCAGCGATGTGATTATCACACCGCTGGAAAACTCCCAAAGGGCGAGTACCTAATAAAAGGTAAAGGCTCACAGTCTTCGCTATTGATTTTGACAAGGGAATAACCATTCTCTTCAATTAATGCCTTACCTCTAAGCCTTTAACTCTCGCTGAGTGGGAAGAAACTTATTGGAATTGGTATATGCCGTCTTTAAGTTAGAATAATACTATTGTATGTTTTCTCAAGTAAGCAATAAAGTATAAAGTGTAACCTTAATACATCCACTACCCACTACTCTAAAGAGAGAGGCACATGTTTACAGTTTCTTCTGGTTGGTTAGCTCAAGCCGAGCATTTACCATCACCGTACTTTTCCCCACGTGAATGTGGTGAGGAAATTAGTTTATTAGTTGTTCATAATATTTCACTGCCTTTGGGTAACTTTGGTACACCTTATATTAGTGAGTTATTCCTTGGTCAGTTAGACTGTTCTTGTCATGCTTCCTTTGCCGACCTAAAAGACGTTGAAGTATCAGCACATTGTTTAATTCAGCGCGATGGGAGTATTATTCAATATGTCTCATTTTTTGATAAAGCATGGCATGCAGGCCTTTCATCATTTAATGAAAGAGAGCGATGTAATGACTTCTCTATTGGCATTGAATTAGAAGGTACTGATGATATCCCCTATACAGCAGAGCAATACCAACAATTAGCAGAGTTAACACATTGTTTGCAAAATAAATTTCCTGCTATTATCATGGACAATATTGTTGGTCATTGTGATATTGCTCCGTTGAGGAAGACTGATCCTGGACCAGTATTTGATTGGCAGTACTTTCGTCAATATTTGATTGAACAAGCGACAAGGAACAACGATTAACATGAGTTTATTAAGTCTATTAATTGCACTAGCTGCAGAGCGTTCATTCTCCGCTAAGGTGTGGCATTTTAATTTTTATTATCAACATTACCTAAATTTTTTTAGTAAAAACTTTACCGCTAAACAAGGCTCCACTGCCAGCGCGGCATTTATTATTTTACCGGTAGTAGCGACTTTTCTATTACTTGAGGTGATTGATAATAGTGTTCTTGAATTACTGTTCTCAACATTGATTTTAATTGTCTGTTTTGGCTGTACTACCACTAGAAATAGCTATAAAGAGTACCTACATTCAGCTTTTCGTGGTGAAGAGACAACCACTGAAATGCATCATCAGCAGTTATTATCAGATAAAAATTTGCCTAACATGGGCTTTGGTCAAGCGCTCATTTGGCTAAATTATCGTTACTATATTGCTATCATGCTCTACTTTATTGTTTTTGGGGCTGCAGGTGCGCTATTTTATCGTTTGCTAACAACCGTTATCGAACACAAAAAAGCACAATGCATGGCTAAAGCAAATGAAGATAAAGCGCAAGCCGAGACAAATTCTGTAGAAGAAGGCGACACTGAACATGAGGCTGTTCATGAAGGGAGTATTGCACCAAACATAGAAAATGGCTGTCAAAACCATCATGATGTGTTGTTTTGGCTTGATTGGTTACCTGTGCGTATTGCCTCTTTTGGTTATATGTTTGTTGGTCACTTCTCTAAAGCAATGCCAGTATGGTTGGAAAGCTTATTTGATAATCAAAAGCCGACCCATCAAGTTTTGATTGATGTTGCTGAGAAATCAGAGGACATCATGGTCAATGAAGATGACTGCACCGCTGAACCATGTTTATTAGTAAGGCTAGCAAAACGCAATGTTTTATTGGTACTTGCCGTCATTTCTATTTTTACCTTGGCTGGTTTGCTTAATTAGCCTAGCTACTTCACTGGTCGGGTCAATTGGTCCGACCAGTAGTTCAGTGCGATAATGACGCATAACTCCAACATTTTTTCGATTACTTTCCTTGCCAAAAGCTTTTTGTTCAACTAAATTAACTTGTCAAAACGAGCATTTTTTGCTATTTTATTGTCTGAAAAATGATTGGTAAGACCAATTTACCATGGTAAGGTTGAGCATTTAAGCTCCTTAATTACTTTCAAAAGAGATGAATTCGTTATGGTTGCTGCACAGTTAAAGCCGCTTAGGCATGCAAAGAAGAAACCGCAAAAACTTAGCGATATTATTTTAGCGCAACTAGAAGCGATGATTATTGAAGGTAGTTTGCAGCCAGGTGAAAAATTATTACCTGAACGTGAACTTGCATTGCAGTTTGAAGTCTCAAGACCATCATTACGTGAAGCGATTCAAAAACTAGAAGCCAAAGGATTAGTCACCCGTAAGCAGGGGGGTGGTACATTCGTTTGTGACAATTTACTCAGCGGATTTTCTGATCCTTTGTTTGAATTAATGTCTAACAACAGTGAATCACAGTTTGATTTGTTAGAGTTTCGCCACGGTATAGAAGGCATGGCCTCGTATTATGCAGCCATGCGCGGTACACCCGCTGATTTTGAACAAATTCAAGCTAAGCATGATGAAATTGGAACAAACCAGTTAGAAGATGATTTTCGTGGTGAAGCAGAGGCCGTTGTTGAGTTTCATTTGGCTATTTGTGCCGCTTCACATAATGCGGTGATATTACAACTTGCACGCAGCATGTCGTCTCTATTAGCAGATAATATTGCACAAAACTTAACTGTATTGGCAAAGCGTCCTGAGATCTTTAGCAAGATTACTGATTACAGAAAACGTTTGCTTAATGCCATTATTAGTGGCGAACCCCAAAAAGCATGGGGTGCAAGTCATCGCCATTTAGCTTTTATTGAAGAGATATTATTAAAGTCGTCACAAGAAAATAGTCGTATGGAACGCTCAATGCGAAGAATGTAAATATATGAGTGGCGAATCTCAAAAAAGCATGGGGTGCAAGTCATCGCCATTTAGACTTTATTAAAGAGATTTTATTACTCTTTAAAGATATACATCACAAGAAAACAGCCGTATGGAACGTTCAATGCGCAGAATGTAAAGAATTATACGAAAAACGTGAATAGATTTAAGAAAGATTTAGAGAAGATATAACAGAAGAAATTGAACATTAATTTTAAACTTTATTATTAAACACTTTAATAAGCTTTTTATTAAGTAATTAAAGCATTGGAGACTAAACAAGATGTCAGATCTACCAAATATCGATATTGATTCAACTGAAACCCAAGAGTGGTTAGAATCAATGGAATCAGTATTAGAAAATGAAGGGCCAGAACGTGCTCATCAATTATTAGAAGCATTAATTGACCGTGCACGTCGTGGTGGTACTCACTTACCATTTGATGCTAAAACAGCTTATGTAAATACTATTCCGCCAGGGCAAGAACCTCATATGCCTGCTGATCAAACGATTGAATCACGCATTCGTGCGGCTATTCGTTGGAATGCTCTAGTATTAGTATTACGTGCGTCTAAAAAAGATTTAGAGCTTGGTGGCCACATTGGTAGTTTCGCTTCTTCATCAACATTATATGATGTAGGTTTTAACCACTTCTTTAAAGCGGCATCAGAGAAAGACGGCGGTGATTTCATTTTTGCCCAAGGTCATATTTCTCCAGGTATTTATGCCCGTGCTTTCATGGAAGGTCGTTTAACTGAAGATCAAATGAACAACTTCCGTCAAGAATGTGATGGCAAAGGTTTATCTTCATACCCACATCCTCACTTGATGAAAGATTTTTGGCAGTTCCCTACCGTTTCTATGGGTCTAGGTCCATTACAAGCGATTTACACTGCACGTTTCTTAAAGTATT
>Ga0209395_1001561_pt1 | contig 31758 bp, 33 predicted proteins | sample GOMGulsemesocosm_3_FD_184635 | JGI IMG/M metagenome (GOLD analysis project Ga0209395, IMG submission 184635) | Methane-oxidizing microbial communities from mesocosms in the Gulf of Mexico - GOM9D Gulf of Mexico (SPAdes) (version 2) | ecosystem: Environmental > Aquatic > Marine > Cold seeps... | reverse complement strand
CAAATGGCTGCAGAACTGACTCATTTCGATAAAATGTTTTTGTTCGTACACAATCCATATAATCAAAAATTCGAAGAACCAATATACAATCTCTCTTTAAATGAAGCTCTTGTTTTTGATGAAATTTATGATAATAAAGTAGACGTACTCAAAATCATTAATCCATTAATACCTCATATTTCACCTTCTCAGCACTGTGTTCGGATCCCGCTTTACAATAAAGGTGAAATTCTGGGGGTAATCTACTTAACTAACTGTAATCTAAAATATCTTCATTTCATAAAAATCTTTCGTAATTATGCTCAAAGTGCATTGATCAATATGTTGTTAACACAGAAGATACGCAGTGAAGATTCAATGACACAATTGATGAACAAGGTGTATTTACGCCAGCAAATGAAGAGTCAGATAAACAATCAAACCTCCGGTATTTATCTAGCGATGATTGATATTGATGATTTTAAGAGAATTAATGATAACCATGGTCACTTGTTTGGCGATCTTGTCATTATAAAAGCAGCAAATATACTCATGCATTATTTTAATCATCGTGCGGTCACAGCTCGTTATGGAGGCGAAGAATTTGCGGTTTTATTCCATGCTGAAAGTGACCAGCAGGCACACCAACAGCTAGATGAATTTCGATATGGTATTGAAACGACTGTCGTATCATCAGAAGATAAAAAGTGTAAACTGACTGTTAGTATTGGTTTTTCTACATTACAGTCGAGTATAGAACATACAATTACTGATGCTGACAAAGCGCTGTATAGAGCCAAGAATAATAACAAAAATAGAGTGTACCAATCTATTGAAACTACTTAATAACAAGTAAGGTAATACAATGAACTCATCACTAACGGATAAGATAAATACAACAAAATCAATCACTAGTTTGTTACCTATTTTTGCTTTTATCAAACCATATAAGTTAATGGTATTTTATGCCCTCCTCGCGCTGCTAGTTACTGCCGCTGTGAACCTATCACTTGGCCAGGGGGTTAAATTCGTTATTGATAATGGCTTTATTGCTGGTTCAAAATCACAACTACAGTCCGCTATTGTTGTACTTGTAATGCTTATTACTCTTCTTGCTATTGGTACATTTAGCCGCTTTTATTTGATGTCTTGGTTAGGTGAACGCGTAAGTGCTGACATACGAAAAGCGGTATTTAATCAAGTGATTAAGCTCCACCCGAGTTATTTTGAAGAAAACAGAAGTGGTGAAATCATGTCAAGATTAACGACAGATACCACACTGTTACAATCTATTATTGGCTCTTCACTTTCAATGGCACTTCGCAGTGTACTCATGCTTATTGGTGGCTTAGTCATGTTACTAGTGACTAACATCAACCTGACACTTTGGGTTGTGGCTTCTGTGCCGTTTATTCTCGTTCCTATTTTTATTTATGGTAAAAAGGTAAGACTGTTGGCTGCCAGTAGCCAAGATGCAATTGCAGATATTGGAACCTACGCCGGTGAAATAATTCAAAATATTAAGGTTGTACAAAGTTATACGCACGAAGATAAAGAGCAAGTTTCCTTTGCGAACGAAGTTGAAAATGCATTTTCAGTAGCAAAAAATAGAATTAAACAACGGTCTTTGTTGATCGCGATTGTAATTTTTCTGACGTTTGGTGCGATTAGTATTATGTTGTGGATAGGCGGCATGGATGTTCTTAATGGCAAGATGACTGGTGGTGAATTAGGCGCATTTGTTTTCTACGCGATTATGGTTGCGATGTCTGTCGCCACTATTTCTGAGGTTTATGGCGAACTCCAGCGTGCAGCAGGTTCTGCAACTAGACTGTTAGAATTACTTGAGGTGACAAGTAAAATCCAAACTCCAGAAATGCCAAAAAACATTATTAATGATCACGCTAATATTATCGAGTTCAAAGATTTGGATTTTTACTACCCTTCACGTCCTAATGCGGCAGCTTTAAAAGCCATTAATTTAAAAATACCGAAAGGAAAAGTGATTGCTTTAGTTGGTCCGTCAGGTGCAGGTAAAACTACTTTATTTGAATTATTACAACGCTTTTATGACCCACAACGTGGTGAGGTTCTATTTAACAATATTAATATCAATGAATTAGAGCTGGATGAAGTACGTAAACGAATGGGGATGGTACCACAGCACCCGGTACTGTTTAGTTCTGATGTTTGGCACAATATTCGTTATGGTGATCCAACCGCGTCAGATGAGTTGGTCATTAAAGCCGCGAAACTCGCACATGCACATGAATTTATCGAACAACTGCCTGAAGGCTATAACAGCTTTTTAGGTGAGCAAGGTGTTCGGTTGTCTGGAGGTCAAAAACAACGCGTTGCCCTCGCCCGTGCGATTTTAAAAGACCCTGAAGTATTGTTGTTAGATGAAGCAACCAGTGCACTTGATGCCGAAAGTGAGCACCATGTTCAAGCAGCATTGGAAGAGTTAATGCTGAATAGAACCACTCTTATCATTGCACATCGGTTATCAACGGTGATTAATGCCGATGTTATCTTGTTAATGGATAAGGGCGAAGTGATTGCACAAGGCTCACATAATGAACTCATGCATAAATCGACGTTGTATCAACGCCTTTGTGAACTTCAATTTGATAATGTGGTGGCAAGCTAGTTTAAATCAAAGAATATTTAGTTCGATACTAAACCTTGGCGTTACGATTAATCATACTGCACAATGTTCAAACAAAAGCGTGATACCCAATTCATATGTGCTGATACTGGATGTATCTTAGGTTAGTATTAGTTTCACGAGTCAATACAAAGATATAATGAACATTTCATTTTTTATTAGGTTGTAATCATGAAAAAATTAGCTACAAAAAAGAGTTTAGCGGCAAAAAAGAAAAATAAAATAATCTCATTAGCCATTTTATGTATCGCTGTTGTTATCACTGCGTTCTCATTTACGTCTAAAGAGTCTATAAATATTGATCAACATCTATATAGTCAACATGCAGCTGTTTTTGGCAGTAAGAATGCAAAAGTAACTATCGTAGAGTTCTTTGATCCTGCTTGTGAATCTTGCCGTGCTTTTTACCCTCTAGTTAAAAGCCAATTGAAGAAATATAAGGGTAAAGTTAACTTGATAGTTAGACCCGTTGCGTTTCATAGAAACGTAGGCCCAGTTGTTGCCGCATTAGAAGCAACTAAAATGCAGGGTAAATACTGGGAATCGCTTAGCACTACACTTAATTATCAAAGTCGTTGGGCTATTAATCATGTTGCCAATGTAGATTTGTTATATCCATACCTTCAGGATATAGGTGTTGATATTGAGAAGCTTAAAGTTGATGCTAAGAAAGCCGTTATCACAGAGAATATGGCGCAAGATGCACTAGATGCTAAGACACTAAAAGTATTAAAAACACCTACATTTTACGTTAATGGTACAGAGCTAAAACAATTCGGCGCTGAGCAATTAAAAGCACTTATTGCCAAAGAAGTTAATAAGGCTTACCCAGAAAAATAACACCGTAAATACAAAATTTAAAACGTGTATCTGTAAACTTATACATATACATAAAAAAAGCCCTCAAATTGATTGAGGGCTTTTTCATTTACAAGCCAGTAAACTGCATAGTAATAGGTATTAAGTATCTGGTATAAATTAAGTACGGTATAATATCTTAACGATGTGCCAACCATGCTTGGTCTTCACAAGATGTGGAGTCAGAATTTCAGCATTGAAACAAACCTTGTCGAATGCGGGAACCATCGCACCTTTTCTGAACTCACCTAAGTTACCACCATCTTTTTTGCCTGATGGGCAAATTGAATGCGACTTCGCAAGTTTCTGAAAGTTTCCACCCTTCTCGAGCTTTTCCAATATTTCGTATGCTTTATCTTGGTGTTTCACAAGTATGTGTAATGCAGCAGCAGTTTTAGCCATAATTAATATTTTTCTCGTTTATTTCATTAACAAATTCTATTATACATGGGATTGCGGATATATTCTATTCACTGCTGGCATCTGACCAGACCTAAAATACTCATCTCAGTTTACTGGTTATAGATGCCGCAAAAATAACTGTTAAGACCAGTTTTTGATAAAAATATAGCCTTTCAAATGAAAGGATGTGCCAAAATTATCATATAAGAGGTATAATGATAACAATTTAATTATTAACAGCTTTCATTTAATTAAGGATAAAATCGCACATGGCAGTTCATCCAAGAGCCGGACAAAAGGCACTAAATTCAGATCTTTGCAATATCCCAGCACTCGTGTCTAATTATTACATCAATAAACCAGATGTAACAAAAATTGCCGAACGTGTAGCATTCGGTACATCTGGCCATCGCGGTAACGCTTTTGCATCTTCCTTCAATGAAGACCACATCCTTGCGATCAGCCAAGCAATTGCTGAATATCGTCTAGAACAAGGTATTACTGGTCCTTTATTCATTGGTAAAGATACTCATGCATTATCAGAACCTGCGAATATTTCGGTTATTGAAGTATTAGTCGCAAATGGTGTTGATGTACGTGTTCAAGCAGATGATGGTTTTACTCCTACTCCTGTTATCTCACATGCTATCTTAACGCATAACAGTAATAGTACAGCCCAAGCAGATGGTATTGTTATTACGCCTTCACACAATCCTCCACAAGATGGTGGTATTAAATACAACCCACCACATGGCGGACCAGCTGATGGTGATGTAACTAAAATTATTGAAAACCGTGCCAACGATATTATTGCCGAAGGTTTAACTGCCGTTAAACGTATCAGTTTTACTGTTGCTATCGAGTCTACTCATTATCAAGAGATTGATTATGTTGAAGCTTACGTTGCAGATTTAGAAAACGTACTTAACTTAAAAGCAATTGCTGATGCAGGTATTAAGATCGGTGTTGATACACTAGGTGGTTCTGGTTTCGCTTATTGGGATGTGATCGCAGCTAAATACAACTTAGATATTGAAGTGGTGAACGATCGTGTTGACCCAAGCTTCTCATTCATGTGCCTAGATAAAGATGGCAAGATCCGTATGGATTGTTCATCACCTTATGCGATGGCTAGTCTAATAAACTTAAAAGATGATTTTGATATTGCTATTGGCAATGATCCAGATTATGACCGTCACGGCATTGTCACTAAAAGTGGTTTAATGAATCCAAACCATTATCTTGCTGTTGCGATCCAGTACTTATTTACCAACCGTACAAACTGGCCTGTAAATGCAAAAGTGGGCAAAACATTAGTATCAAGTTCTATGATAGATCGCGTTGCGGCTAAAATTGAACGCCCTCTGTGTGAAGTACCCGTTGGCTTTAAATGGTTTGTTGATGGTTTACACACTGCTGAATTTGCTTTTGGTGGCGAAGAAAGTGCCGGCGCTTCATTCTTACGTAAAAACGGTACGGTTTGGACCACTGATAAAGACGGCATCATTTTAGCGTTACTCTCTGCAGAGATCCTGGCTGTAACAGGTAAGGATCCTGCACAACTCTATGCAGAACTCACTGAAGAATTCGGTACTCCTGTTTATAACCGTATCGATGCGCCAGCTTCATTTGAAGAAAAAGCCATTCTTTCTAATTTATCACCAGAATCGGTTCAAGCTGAAACATTAGCCGGTGAAACAATCACGGCTAAATTAACCAACGCACCTGGTAACGACGGTAAAATTGGTGGCTTAAAAGTAACAACTGAAAATGGTTGGTTTGCTGCTCGTCCATCAGGTACCGAAGCTATTTATAAGATTTATGCTGAAAGTTTCAAAAACGAAACTCATTTAGCGTTAATTTTAAGCGAAGCACAAGAAATTGTAGCAGCAGCTTTAAAAGCTTAAGGCTGTTTTGATAACGAACAAGCCAAAAGTATCGATACTAAATAGGTTCTATTAATAGAAAAAGACTAATCACTCATTTTACATTCAGAACGGTTAGTCTTTTTTTTGCCAACAAGCTAGCAACAAAACCAAAACATTAATAAATATTCGTATCAATATGAGTACACGGTGTCATATATTTGGTCGATTTCATTAACCATTTTTGCTTGATCATTATCAATTCAAACATCAAAATTACATTTTCACCCCGGATTTTATTGATCTAAATCAAGCGGAGTATAAGACTCTATTTTTAGGACGTTTTTAACAATATAACAAACAAATTCCGCTGTTAATGTTACGAGAAATCGCGTAGTATCCCCATCTGAGTATGACTGTCAATTTAGATTACTTAGATTTACACATATTCTTTTTGGGTATTCACGCATCAACAGATGTTTAATTATTCGTAGCACCGGAAGCAAAATATGAGCTCTCATTCACCTATAAAAACTGACTATAACTATAAAGTTGTACGACAGTTTACTGTGATGGCTGTTATCTGGGGTATTGTTGGTATGTCAGTGGGTGTGCTAATTGCAGCACAGCTAATTTGGCCTGCACTAAATTTCGATACACCTTGGTTAACCTATAGCCGTCTTCGTCCCCTACACACCAATGCAGTAATCTTTGCATTTGGTACTTCGGCCCTAATGGCAACATCCTTTTATGTTGTCCAACGCACGTGTCAAGCACGCCTATTTGGCGGCATTTTACCTGCGGTTGTATTTTGGGGTTGGCAACTTGTTATTCTTTCTGCCGTTATATCATTACCACTTGGTTATAACACATCAAAAGAATACGCAGAACTTGAATGGCCGATTGATATCTTAATCACGCTAGTTTGGGTTGTTTATGCGGTTGTATTCTTTGGCACCATCATTAAACGCCGCACGTCGCACATTTATGTAGCGAACTGGTTCTTTGGTGCATTCATCTTAACCGTTGCTGTTTTACATATTGTAAATAGTGCAGCTATCCCATTAAATGGAATGAAATCTTATTCTATTTATGGTGGTGCTATTGATGCAATGGTTCAGTGGTGGTACGGCCATAATGCAGTAGGCTTCCTTCTAACTGCTGGCTTCTTAGGCATGATGTACTACTTCGTACCTAAACAAGCTAATCGTCCTGTTTATTCATACCGTTTATCTATTGTTCACTTTTGGGCATTAGTATCGCTGTACATTTGGGCTGGTCCTCACCACCTTCATTACACAGCACTACCAGATTGGACTCAATCAGTAGGTATGGTAATGTCGTTAATCCTATTTGCTCCGTCATGGGGTGGTATGATCAACGGTATCATGACGCTTTCAGGTGCATGGCATAAACTTCGCTATGACCCTATCTTACGTTTCCTAATTGTATCTCTATCTTTCTACGGTATGTCTACGTTCGAAGGACCAATGATGGCAATTAAGAGTGTAAACGCTTTATCGCATTACACTGACTGGACTGTTGGTCACGTACACTCAGGAGCTCTAGGTTGGGTTGCGATGGTATCTATTGGTGCTATCTATCACTTAATCCCAGTTCTATTTAACCAAGGTCGTATGTATAGCGTTAAGCTAATCAACGTTCACTTCTGGTTAGCAACTGTTGGTACGGTTCTTTACATTGTTTCAATGTGGATCTCGGGTGTTATGCAAGGTCTGATGTGGAGAGCGGTAAATGCTGACGGTACATTAACGTACAGCTTCGTTGAATCACTACAAGCTTCATATCCATTCTACTTCGTACGCTTCCTTGGTGGTGTGTTCTTTGTTGCAGGTATGCTGTTAATGGCATACAACGTCTTTAAGACAATCTCTGCTGCAGATCACTCAATCAAAGCTGACGCTGAAGCTGCATAGTTAGGAGATAGTTATGAAACATGAATTAATTGAAAAGAACGTTGGTTTATTAGCGATCTTCATCGTCATTGCTATTAGCTTTGGTGCGATGGTTGAGATTACACCACTGTTCTGGCAAAAAGATACAACTGAACCACTTGACACTCTACGTCCTTATACGGCGTTAGAGATGGAAGGTCGTGATATTTATATCCGTGAGAACTGTGCCGTTTGTCATAGTCAAATGATCCGTCCATTCCGTGCAGAAACAGAGCGCTATGGTGCATATTCTGTTGCTGGCGAATCTGTTTGGGAACATCCGTTCCTATGGGGTTCTAAACGTACTGGTCCTGATCTAGCTCGTGTTGGTGGTCGTTATTCTGATGACTGGCAGCGTGCGCATTTACTTGACCCACGTAGTGTTGTTCCTGAGTCAAACATGCCTGCTTTCCCTTGGTTAGCTGAGAATGTATTAGACGGTTCTGAATCTGCTGCGAAACTTAGTATCTTTAAAGACTACTTTGATGTTCCTTATACAGATGCCGATATCGCTGGCGCAGAAGCTGCGGTTAAAGGTAAGACTGAACTAGACGCATTGGTTGCTTACCTGCAATCATTAGGTCATGCATTAAAATAAAGGTGTAACTTATGGATTACGGTACATTTCAAGGGGTTTATACCCTAATACTAATGGCCATTTTTATCAGTATTATTGTTTGGGCTTACAGCAAACGTCAAAAGCGTTCGTTTAATGAAGCTGCTAACTTAGTATTCGCTGATGAAGCAGTCCACAGTGATTCACTTAATGGAGAGCAGAAGAATACTTCTGCTCGTATTTAGGAGTTTATGATTATGAGTACTTTTTGGAGTATTTGGATCACAGTGATCACACTAGGCAGCATCTTTGCTTGTCTAGGCCTACTTTGGATGTGTAATAAAAATGACACAGGCGTTAAAGAAGGCGAATCAATGGGTCACTCTTTCGATGGTATCGAAGAGTTAAATAACCCATTACCAACATGGTGGAAATACTTATTTATTTTCACTTGTATTGGTGGTTTTATCTATTTCGCGCTTTACCCAGGTTTAGGCAGCTATAAAGGTTTACTTGGTTGGACTAGTACTAACGAGTATCAACGTGAAGTTGAATCTGCAGACGTTAAATACGCTGCTGTATTCAACAAGCTGGTTAAAACAGAAGAAAGTAACTTTACAGAATACCGTGAAATTGCTGACATAGCTAAAGATCCTGAAGCAGTAAAAGTAGGTCAACGCCTATTCTTACAAAACTGTTCGCAGTGTCATGGTTCTTCTGCACGTGGTGCTAAAGGCTTCCCTAACCTAACTGATGGTGCTTGGTTATACGGCGGTACTCCTGCTGATATCAAAACTACTATCATGCATGGCCGCGCTGGTGTAATGCCGGGTTGGCTAGCAGTATTAGGCGATGAGAAAGTAGACCAAGTAACTACTTATGTTGTTGGTTTATCAGGCCGTAAAGTAAATGCACGTGAACAAGCAGCAGGTAAAGAAGTATTCCTTCAAACTTGTTCAGCTTGTCACGGCGCAGATGCTAAAGGTATGACTATGCTTGGTGCACCAAACCTTACTGACAAAACTTGGTTGTACGGTGGCTCTAAAAAAGCAATCGAACAAACAATCAGTTATGGTCGTAACGGTGTAATGCCTGCATGGGGTGATATCCTAGGCGAAGACAAAGTAATGCTACTAAGCGGTTATGTTTACAGTTTAAGTGTAAAGTAACGTAATAGTAGTAATTTAAAGCTCCATTTGCTGAATGGAGCTTTTTTTTTGGCTATAACTTTGTTAAATTTCACCTTTCCCTTCTTGGAGTTCACAATGAAATCTTATTGGTATAAAGAACCTTGGTTCTGGTTCGTCATTTTCTTCCCTACATTGGCTGTGGTTGCAGGTACTTCGACTTTTGTTATCTTTCAAAACAATCAACCAGATATGGTTTCAGACGATTACTATAAAGATGGTAAAAAGCTTAACCAAGACTTAACTAAATACCATGCAGCTTTAGCGCGTAATATTACCTTTGACCTAAAGTTTGACGACGGATTTGCCGTGTTTACACCAGCAACCGGTGACATGGCAGAAAATCAAGCGCTTAACATTTCATTCTTCCACGTGACGTTGGCCAAACATGATATTTCAGTGCTAGCAACAGCATTTGGCGACGGTAGCTATCGTGTAGAGATCCCTGCTGACATGCTGCAAGGTAAATGGCGTGTACGTGCTGAGTCATTCGATGGCGAATGGCGCGTTCAAGAATATGTTCAGTATCCAAATACTTCTGTAATTAAGTTAGACGGCGAGCAAGATTAATGTCAAACGGTACTAATTGTTATCACTGCGGTGAATCTGTTTTAGCAGCGGACCAGAATAAATATAAAGTCTACATTGCACCTGAAGAGCGTGAAATGTGTTGTCCAGGTTGTCAGTCTGTCGCTGAAATGATTGTGGGCTCAGGTTTGAGTTCTTATTACGAACATCGAACTGATTTATCACCGACCGCAAAGCAGTTAGTACCGGATGAATTGTTACGTTTAGAAATCTATGACGATAATGAAATACAAGACGAATTTGTCTATCAAGATGGTGAGATAAAAGAGATCACGCTAACTGTTGAAGGGCTAACTTGTGCCGCATGTGCTTGGTTAATAGAAAGAAGCATGCGCAGCACCAAAGGTATTCACTTCATTAATGTCAACGCCACAAGTAATCGCATATCGATTAAATGGATTGATGAACAAGTCAAACTCAGTGATATATTGAAACAAATAAGTAATCTAGGTTACAGTGCTTCGCCTTTTCAAGCCGACCAGCACGAACTGATGTACAACAAGCAACTTAAATCTTACTTCAGACGTTTGGGTTTAGCTGGCTTAGCTACAATGCAAGTGATGATGTTCGCTGTTGCACTTTACTCTACCTGGTTTGGCGATATGGAAGATATGTACCGCCAACTTTTTCGTTGGGTAAGTTTAATCGTTGCAACACCTGTACTACTATACTCAGCACAACCCTTCTATTCTAACGCTCTTCGAAATTTACGAACCCGAACGCTTGGTATGGATGTACCGGTTTCTATCGCGTTACTAGGCGCTTATACAGCCTCTGCTTATGCAACAATGACAGGTACAGGGGAAGTTTACTTTGAATCAATTTCAATGTTCACTTTCTTCTTATTGTTTGGCCGCTATTTAGAGTTAAGAGCGCGAAAGAAAACCTCAGAGCTCAGTGCCAATATGGCAAAGCTTATTCCCAACATGGCATTGCGTGTTAGTGAAGATAAGACTGAGCAACTGGTCCCAACCAAACAGCTTAAAATTAACGACTACGTTATTGTTAAAAGTGGCGAAGTGATCCCTTGTGACGGCATTATTATCAACGGCCAAACAAGTGTGGATGAATCAATGCTTACTGGTGAATTCTTACCTATCGTTAAATCGGTAGATAATGATGTATACACGGGTAGTCTTAATGTCGAACAAACAATTACAGTATGTGTGACCAAAACGCATAAACATAATCTAATTTCAGAAATTATCCGCTTGCAAAATACAGCGCAGTCTTCTAAACCACAAATATCTATTTTGGCCGACCAGATATCTCGTTATTTCGTACTCGCGTTACTAATCGTCTCTGCTGGCACATATCTATTCTGGTTGAGCTACGAGCCTGAAAAAGCCTTTTGGATCACCTTGTCAGTTCTTGTTGCTACCTGCCCTTGTGCTTTATCACTCGCAACACCAACGGCATTAACCTGTGCGACGAGCTTTTTATCACAACGCGGTATCTTAATCCGTAAAGAGCACGTACTTGAATCACTCACCAAAGTTGATGAAATCGCATTTGATAAGACAGGTACGTTAACTAAAGGTGCATTTACCCTTACCAATATAAAATCAGACAGTGAATTTTCAGAAGACGATTTGTTACTTACTGCGACGTCGTTAGAACAACACTCAACGCATCCAATCGCGTCCGCGTTTAAATCAAATAGAGATAAAATTCAATTTGATACAACTGAAAATCATATTGGTTTTGGTATTTCTGGTTTGATTGGCGATGACATTTATAAAATTGGTTCAGCTAAATTTACACAACAAACCAGCATAGAGTCAGACGGGAAAGACATCGTTGTTTATTTAACAAAAAACAGTAAGCTAATCGCTCGTTTTTATATTCAAGATGAGATGCGCGAGAATGTCGCAACAACATTAGACTATATCGCGGAATCAGGCTTAGAAGTCACCCTACTCACTGGCGATAGTGAAAATAATACCGAAAAAGTAACCGAAGGTTTAGCCATTTCCAATAAAAAAACAAGCCAATCACCTGAAAGTAAACTTGCTTACATCAATGAACAGCAAGCAAACAATAAAATGATGTTGATGGTAGGTGATGGTGTTAACGATGCACCGGTCTTAAGTGCTGCGACAGTATCAGTCGCAATGGGTGAAGGTTCTGATTTAGCTAAAAATAGTGCTGACGTGGTGTTATTAAGTACAGATTTCATTGCAGTGAAATATATGCTGGCTACTGCGACAAAAACATATAAAATAATCAAACAAAACTTAATGTGGGCACTTGGGTATAATTCATTAATTTTACCGTTAGCAATCTCAGGTAGTGTACCTCCGTACATTGCAGTGATTGGTATGTCACTTAGCTCACTGCTCGTTATTGGTAATTCATTAAGGTTGTTGAAGTAATGGAAATTATTTTTATGTTAATTCCAATAGCAATTATATTCGTTGCTATTGCCGTTGGAATCTTCTTCTGGGCTGTAAAGTCAGATCAATTCGAAGATTTAGAACGTGAAGGCAGCAATATTTTGTTTGATGATGACACTAATAATAATGAAGCATCACTAAACAAAAATAGCAGCAAACATGATAACTAGTCTGCTCGCGGCTTTTATGATCGGTGTACTAGGCGCTGGTCATTGTATTGCAATGTGTGGCGGTATTTCAGGCGCAATTGCACATGCAAGCAAACAAACTACTGAAGCGAATACCCTCGCCCCACTTTTTTATAATTTAGGTCGAATCAGTAGCTATACCTTGATCGGTGCTATTGTTGGGTTCACTGCTCAAATAGGGTTAAACTTTGGCGCCGGCTATGATTTATTACTGATCTTGCGCTTTGTTTCGGGTGTTACATTAATACTGATTGGTTTATACATAGCGCAACTCAATTCAGCGATTCTACAGCTCGAAAAAGTAGGACGTTTAGTCTGGCGTTATATTCAGCCACTGACTCGTCAATTCTTACCATTAAAGACACCGTATCACGCCTTTCCGTTGGGTTTTTTATGGGGCTGGTTACCATGTGGTTTAGTTTATTCAGCATTAACACTAGCTTTAACTAGCGGGTCTACATTACACTCTGCATTAACTATGTTTGCATTCGGATTAGGTACCTTTCCAATTATGTTCTTGGTTGGTAATTTATCCACTAAATTCAATGGTTTAATTAGAAATTCTAGATTTAAACAATGTAGTGGTTTAGTGCTTATTCTATTCGGTTTACATGTTATTTACATTGCTATAGTACAATTGAGTGCCAATGGCTTTTAAAACTGTTACAATATTGACATATATCAAAAGAGTTTATTGAAATTATGGCCTTAGACAAAAAGATACCAACACGAACTGCTGCTTCAAAGTGTGAAATTCACTGCCAAAATTGTAGTATCAGTCAGCTCTGTATACCATATTCATTGAATGATTCAGAGTTAGATTCGCTCGACCAAATTATTGAACGAAAAAAACCTTTTCAAAAGCACGACGAAATTTTCAAAGCTGGTGATAAAGTTAAAGCACTTTATGCTATCCGTTCAGGTTCTGTTAAATCATATACAATTACTGAGCAAGGTGATGAACAAATCACAGGTTTCCACCTAGCCGGTGACTTAATAGGCTTTGATGCATTAAGCTCTGGTGTTCACCCTAGTTTTTCACAAGCACTTGAAACGTCAATGGTGTGTGAAATTCCGTATGAGACTCTTGATGAATTGATTGGTAAAATGCCAATGTTACGTCGCCAAGTTATGCGTTTGATGAGTGGCGAAATTGCAGCTGATCAAGAAATGATTTTATTGTTAAGCAAGAAGAATGCTGAACAACGTCTAGCGGCGTTCTTAAATAATCTTTCAGTGCGTTTCTCTGAACGTGGTTTCTCTGCGAAAGAATTCCGTTTAACGATGACACGTGGTGACATTGGTAACTATTTAGGGCTTACTGTTGAAACTATTAGTCGCTTACTCGGTCGCTTTCAAACAAGCGAAATGATTGAAGTAAAGGGCAAATACATCAGTATTATCGATCGTGAAAGCCTTGCTTTACTTGCCGGCAAAAAAGAATCATAAGCAGTTAATCTTTGTTAAAAGTCAGTGACTCATAGTGTTTAACTCACTGGCTTAACAAAAAAGTAGTACATTTATGGCATCTATCACAAATTAAGATATAGTTAGATAAGTAAAATTGTTGATTATGTATAATCGATATAATAAACATATACTTAATCTATATTCAATTTGTTATCAAGGTGCCTTATGAATAAATACAAAAATATTCTAGTGGTTGCAGATCCAGTAAATACACCACAAATCGCATTATCACGTGCTTTGTATCTTGCTTCTCAACAAGATAATGTTTCTATTTCTCTTCTCCTTGTTATCTACGACCTCTCTTATGAGCTAACCTCTCTATTTTCGAGTGATGAACGTCAGTCTATGCAAGACGCAATTGTATTCGAAGAACAAAAATCATTTACCAAACAATTAGAACAAGATTATCCTAATGCTAAAATCAATTTAAAGTTGATTTGGCATAAGCGTCCATTTGAATCCATATTGGAAGAAGCAAAGCTTAATAACCATGATTTAATTGTTAAAAGTACGCACGACCATAATAAATTAAGTGCCGTAGTCTTTACTCCAACTGATTGGCATTTATTACGTAAAAGTCTTTGTCCTGTTCTGTTAGTCAAAGATCATGAATGGCCAATCGGTGGTAATATCGTCGCGGCAATTCAGGTGCTTGAAAGCACAAGCTTAAGTACAGAAGATGACAATTCAATTAACGAGCGGATCACACATGAAGCGCTACAGTTAAAAGAATTACTAAATGCAAATATACATTTAGCCAACGCTTACCCAAGTACACCTGAGCATATTTCAATAGAGATCCCCAATTTTGACGCTGTTGCCTATAATCAAGAAATCGAAGAGCACCACAAGACGGCTATGTATAAACACGCAGAAAAATTTAACGTCGCTAAAGAAAATGTGCATATACAATCAGGAGCCCCAGAAGATGTTATCGCTGATATCGTTCAAGAAGTAGATGCAGAGTTAGTCATTCTCGGCGCACCAACGCGCAATGGGTTTTCTGCATTTTTAATCGGGAACACTGCCGAGATGGTAATTGATTCGATTAACTGCGATCTTTTAGCTCTAAAATGATTATAAAATAATAACCTAGATACTTAGGCTAGCAGTACGTAAAGACGCCGGAACTTGCTTTTCCGGCTTGCTTGGGTATACTGCGCAGCTTACAGCATTATTTATCCTGAGTGTCCCAATGAATCCTGAAAATTTTACCGCTTTAGAAAAAAAGCAATTTGCTAAACTGCAAAAAAAACTGCGCCATGAAACAGGTAAAGCAATCGTAGATTACAATATGATTGAAGATGGTGACAGAGTCATGGTTTGTTTATCTGGTGGCGCTGATAGTTTTACAATGCTCGATATACTTATTCAGTTACAAGCTGCGGCTCCAATCACATTTGATATTATTGCGGTGAACTTGGATCAAAAGCAACCGGGTTTCCCTGAAGATATCCTGCCCCGCTACCTTGATAACCTTGGTATTGAATACAAAATTGTTCAAAAAGATACATACAGTATCGTTAAAGAAAAGATCCCAGAAGGCAAAACAACCTGTAGTCTTTGCTCACGTTTACGTCGTGGTATCCTTTATAACGCAGCCGTTGATCTTCGTGCAACCAAGCTTGCACTCGGTCACCACGCTGACGACATCGTTGAAACATTATTCTTGAATATGTTTTACGGTGCAAAAATGAAAACGATGCCGCCAAAACTTATTTCTGATGATAAACGTAACATTGTTATTCGTCCTCTAGCATATTGTCGCGAAGCCGATATTAAAGCTTATTCAGCGTTTAAAGAATTTCCTATTATTCCTTGTAACCTTTGTGGTTCACAAGAAAATTTACAACGCCAGGCAGTTAAAAAAATGTTAGCGCAATGGGATGAAGCAAATCCAGGACGAGTAAATAATTGTTTCAACTCGATCCGTAATATTGTACCGAGTCACCTTGCTGATGTTAATGCATTTGATTTTGTGAACATGGATCTAGAACGTGCTGACGAATTAACAGAATTCGATACAGCGTTCGATAATGAAATTGAAGTGATTCCGGCTGAGCAATCTAAATCAGGTGTTGAGAATTTCGATCCAAATGAAATGGTTACTATCGTTGAATTATAAAACTCTATAAGTTTAAAATTCAAATAAAAAAGCACTGCGTTAATGCAGTGCTTTTTTTTAAATCAATTTTGTCTTCGCTAATGAGTAATCAGTTACGCCTAATTAGATTTCGGTTAGCGGTACAATACGTAACGGTTGCTTACTGAATTTTATTCCCGCGATCTTATCGCGAATAATTTCATCCTGTGACAATGAGATTTGTTTGCCACTTTTAAATAAAGTTCCGCTGGTGGTATAAGCTTCTACAGTTTCATCAAAGATAAACTGTACGCCCACAGTTGCTGGCAAATTCATTCGACCAAAGTAACCAGCCATATTACCTAAGAACAGATCAAACTCTTCAATTTGCTGCACTAAAGTTAACGTTGAATATTCTGCTGAATTATTGTCTGCTGTCATTATTTGAAAAGCGAGATCACAACTAGCAGCATCAGTCACGTTCACGTGTAGCTGTGCTTTGTCGTCACGCAATTGTTTACTGAAAGGAAGTAGCAATTCAGAATCAGCCCCAACTTCGACATCTGTAATTTCACCCTCGAAATTAATAAATGCATTTTCGATCTGGCAATGTTTACCAGTCTGACTATTATTAAGAAAAACGCCAATTTTGGTATTAACGTATTGTTCTTTTTTACTATTTTTAATTCGATTATAAAAACCATCATAACCAACGACTAATTCTTGGGCGCTTAAAGAAGGGACAAGAAGACTTGAAAGAAGCACCACTTTAATGAAATGGTTATTGAACATGATCTGATCCTTAATTAATAAGTAAATGGCTAACTAAAGCTGAAGTTATATGATGTTGATTATACCTAATATCAGCCATAAATTAGAGTACATATTCCGCCTTTATTTACTTTTAAAGTTTTAAAAATGACCTGAATATGTTTTTAACTCCTTTTTTTTATTGAAGTGCAAATTTATGCTTCATTTCTGTGAACTATAGCATTAGAATTCACGCAAATTGTTCATCTTATTAGATTAGATGAACTTCTTACCATTTAGGTTTATTGATGCTTAATAAAAATCAGAATTCAATCATTAGACTTGCTAACGCAAAAAAGTCATTTGATAACAAACTTATTATTAATGACTTAACATTAGATATTTACGACGGTGAATTTGTCACAATTTTGGGGCCTTCAGGTTGTGGGAAAACGACCGCATTACGCGTACTTGCTGGATTAGAAACGCTAGACAGCGGTGACGTATACCTTGAAAATAAGTGCATTACCAATGTACCTGCCGAAAAACGTAATACGAATACAGTATTTCAAGGCTATGCGCTATTCCCTCACATGACAGTGTTTGAGAATATTGCGTTTGGTTTACGCATGAAAAAAATTGCAGAATCAGAAATTCAACAGCGTGTTGATGAGATCCTCGCGATTGTAAAACTTACTGACTTCAGAGATCGTCAACCGACTCAGCTTTCTGGTGGTCAACAGCAACGAGTTGCAATTGCCCGAGCTGTTGTTAATCAGCCAAAGGTTTTATTACTGGATGAATCGTTAAGTGCTCTAGATTACAAACTGCGTAAAGAAATGCAGAATGAACTCAAAATGTTGCAACGTAAATTAAATATTACCTTTATATTCGTCACACACGATCAAGAAGAAGCATTAACAATGTCAGATCGTATTATTGTGATGAACAAGGGTAAGGTTGAGCAGATTGGAACACCACGAGAAATTTATGAAACACCGATTAACTTATTCGTGGCAAAATTTATTGGTGAGATTAATATTTTCCCTGCTGTTATAAAAACGAGCTTAGGAAATGATAAATATGTTGTCAATGTACATGGCTGTGAGTATACGGTTAGTACAGCGCTAACTTTAGATGTCGAACAGCAAGTAAATATCTTATTACGTCCAGAAGATTTAAGAATTAAAGAAATAGATGACAAAGCAACATCGGCACAAATCACCGGACATATTATAGAACGAAACTACAAAGGTATGACTTTAGATTCTGTCATTCGTTTAGATTCAGGAGAAAGAGTACAAATTAGTGAGTTTTTTGACGAAGATGATCCAGATTTCGATCATAGCCTCGGACAAAAAGTTGCTGTTTCCTGGGTCGAAAGCTGGGAGGTTATTCTAAAAAATGATTAACTCTTCGCTTTTTAAGCGTTTCTCTATTGGTCTTTTACTTGTTTGGTTGAGCGTCTTTGTTTTAGTGCCTAATTTGATGATTATCGTCACCAGTTTTTTAACACGTGATGATGCGAACTTAATTAGTTTAACCTTTACGTTAGACAACTATACACGCTTATTCGATCCCTTGTACTTTAAGGTATTAAGTCATTCAGTTTATATGGCAAGTATAGCGACGTTAGTCTGTTTAATTATCGGCTACCCTTTTGCTTATACAATAGCCCAGTTACCTAAAAAAATACGTCCGGTGCTGTTATTCCTGATTATTGTGCCTTTTTGGACAAACTCATTAATAAGAACATACGGAATTAAGACCCTATTAGCGAAAAAGGGTCTACTCAACGGGTTGTTACTCAATTTAAATATCATTGATAAACCGTTAAAGCTTATGTACACCGAATTTGCCGTCATTTTCGCACTGGTATATATATTACTACCATTTATGATATTGCCTTTGTATTCGAGTATTGAAAAAATAGATAAGAGCTTGATTGAGGCCGCAAAAGATCTAGGTGCATCTAAGTTTACTACATTTTTAAAAGTAGAATTACCTTTGACTATGCCTGGAATTATCGCTGGGATGTTATTAGTATTTTTACCTGCAATGGGGATGTTTTATATTGCTGATCTCGTCGGTGGTGCTAAAAACTTACTGATTGGTAACACGATCAAAACCCAATTTTTGAATATTAGGGATTGGCCGTTTGGTTCTGCAGCAAGCATTACCTTAACCTTGTTCATGGCAGGACTACTATTTTTCTATTATAAGGTAGGCAAATCGATTAAAAACAGAGGTAACAATGCTTAAACGACATATATCCAAAGTATTGTTATTATCAGTATATATTTACTTATATACTCCCATTTTTATTTTAATCGCTAATTCATTTAACGCTTCTAAATATGGCTTAAAATGGAAAGGATTTACGACCAAGTGGTACGAGCTACTTTGGAATAACGACACATTACTCCAAGCGGCATTCAACTCGATAACTATTGCTGTGTTTGCATCATCTATTGCCGTCCTTATCGGTACACTAGGTGCTGTGGCCTTATTTAAACATCAGTTTAAAGGCAAAAAATTTGTATCTGGGCTACTCTTTGTGGTGATGATGTCACCAGACATTGTTATGGCTATCTCGTTATTGGCCTTATTTATCATACTTGGGTTAGACCTTGGCTTTGTTACCTTACTTATAGCTCATATAACATTTTGCATCCCGTTTGTTGTGATCACGGTTTACAGTCGCTTAAGTAATTTTGATAACGCAATATTAGAAGCCGGTAAGGATTTAGGTGCAAGCGAAGCAACGATTTTTAGACGGATTATTTTACCCATTGCGAAACCGGCTATTATTGCAAGTTGGTTATTATCTTTCACCTTATCACTTGATGATGTAATTGTTAGCTCATTTGTTACAGGCCCAAGTTTCGAAGTTCTGCCATTGAAAATTTACTCTATGGTAAAAGTGGGTGTTTCACCCGAGGTTAATGCATTAGCAACTGGAATGATTTTAATATCTATATCATTTGTTATTGCAGCTGCCCTCATTAATAAAAATGAAAAATAAATTAATCATATTTATTTTTCGATTGTACAGTCTTGTACTGTTGTTATTTATATTAAATAAAAAGAAGAAGTAAAATCACTATGTTTAAATCAACAATAAAGAGTATCGCGGTTGCCCTACTTTTTAGTAGCTCAGCTTATGCAACAACAATCAATTTTTATAACTGGTCTGAATATATTCCACCGGGCCTATTATCTCGTTTCACTGAAGAAACGGGTATTAAAGTTGTTTATTCAACTTACGAGTCGAATGAATCTATGTATGCGAAATTAAAAACGTATGACAAAAACGGCTATGATTTAGTAGTACCTTCAACTTACTTTATTAGTAAAATGACAAAAGAAGGCATGCTTCAAGAAATCGATCATAAGAAATTAACTAACTTCGCTAATTTAGATCCGTCTCTATTGAATAAAGAATATGACTTAGGTAATCGTTATAGTATTCCATATATCTGGGGTGCTACTGGTATCGGTGTGAACACAGCTGATATTGAATTAGCATCGGTCACAAGTTGGACTGACTTATGGGATCCTAAATGGGAGGGTCAGTTATTATTAACTGATGACGCTCGCGAGATATTCCACATGGCGCTAAAAATACAAGGTCATTCGGCGAATACACAAAACGCCGACGAATTAGCACAAGCATATGAGTTACTAAAAAAACTAATGCCTAACGTGCTTGTATTTAACTCTGATACACCTGCTAACCCGTATATCGCAGGAGAAGTTGAGTTTGGTATGATTTGGAATGGCAGCACATACATGGCGCAGCAAGAAGACAGTGACATTACTATGGTTTACCCAAAAGAAGGGGCTGTATTTTGGATGGACAGCTTAGCAATCCCAAAGAATGCTAAGAACGTTGACGCCGTGCATAAACTTATCGACTTCTTATTACGTCCAGAAGTCGCAGCTGAGGTTGCTTTAGAGATTGGTTACCCGACTCCAAACAAAGCCGCTAAGAAATTGCTACCAAAAGAATTCACTGACAATAAGATCGTATTCCCTGATGCTGAAACAATTGCAAATGGTGAATTCCATTCTGATGTTGGTGAAGCAAATATTATATACGAACGTTATTATGAAAAATTAAAAGCGCAAAATCTGTAAGGCTCTCGCTATTAGTTTGAATCTCAGATAAAAAAGGTGCATCTAAGATGCACCTTTTTTAGATTATGTTCAGTTTTAACAAGGATTGAGTGGCATTGCTATTACAATTTCGGTTAGAAAAATTGTCTATCTCGAGCCATTAACTCTTCAACCAACTCTCTTACTTCATCAGTTGCTTTTCCTACGCGATGCTCTTTAAAGTTATCTGAGATATGAGTAGCATCAAGGTTTATTTCAATTGTGTGTGCGCATGCTTTATTGGCTTCATTCACGAAATCTGCAGCAGGATATACAGATCCAGAAGTGCCAATAGCAATAAACAAATCTGCTTCACTAAGCGTTTTATAAATGTCATTCATAAATAACGGCATTTCATTAAACCAAACTACGTGGGGACGAAGGTTACCTTGTTCTTTACAACACGGACATTTTAATGATTTATTTAACTGCTTATATGGGAATAACTTTTGGGTTTTTTCACAGCGCGCTTTGACGAGTTCGCCATGCATATGAATAATGTCTTTAGACCCGCCTCGCTCATGTAAATTATCAATATTTTGAGTAACAATAGTGACAGTACCAGAATAATTCTGTTGCAATTCTGCAAGTGCTACATGCGCGTCATTCGGTTGAATGCTGGGTAAAGACAATTGGTTAAATCTTTGATTATAGAAACTATAAACTAACTCAGGATCTCTACGGTAACCGTCCAAAGTGGCAATATCATCAATGTGATGTTTAGCCCATAAACCATCACTTGCACGGAATGTTTCAATCCCCGATTCAGCTGAGATACCGGAACCGGTGAGGATGACTATGTTGTTATAGGTGTCAAACATTTAACTTCTCTTTGTTATAAAACTTGTATTAACCATACCATTATTGTGCTTTTGTAGCACGATGAAATAACCATTTAGGATAATTTATTTGTGTAATGTGATACGGATTTAAACTTATGATTCAGTTGATTATAAGAAATTGACTGAGTTTTGTAAGGCTTATTGATACTGAAGATATGAAAGTTACGAGGTTTATTTTAGACATTAAAATCGGTGGTAAAAATTTGTTACTTTTACCACCGATTAATCATTTCAATATTTATAATGTTTATTTCTTTTTAGCTACGCTTTTTTTAACGCGGCGATTAGTTACTTTTTTTGTATGTGGTTTCACTTCGGCCACTTTTTCAACTGTTTCTTTTACTACTGGTTTAGCGACAACTGGTGTAACTTTTGTTTCGACAGCAGTCGTTTTTTCAGCTGTTACTACTGCAACTTTATTTGTTACAGCACTTTCAATCTCTACAGCAGGTACTTTTTCTTGCTCTGTTTTAGCATCAGCGAGTGCAATTTCGATTTGTTCGATTTTATCAATAATATTATCGAAAGCGTCAGCATCAATATGCGTTAAATTAGAAACCGCACTATGCACTTTTTCTTGTAAAGCTGTAGACGCATTTTGGCTAGCCGATGCTAATTTATCTTTTTGCGTCGAAATAGTCTCTGTTGTATCAGCCTCTAACTTACGACCACGCTCAACTAGTTCGTCGAAAATAGAATGGCTTTTAGTCATAGTGTTAGATGCAGATTCATAACCTTTATCATAGGCACCTAAACCTGCTAACCAGATATTACGTGTGATTTGATCTTTGGCAGACCATACTTGTTTTGCTGCAGTAATTACTTTAGACATAAAAAACCCTTTTGAAGCCGTTAATACAATATAAATTTTGTTAGTAATATATTATCGAGGGAAATTAGAAGATACATTCCAAAGTTTTATAACCATAAGCTAGGTCGCACTGTTGAAATAACTTTGGGATCAACATGGCATTAACAAATTTCAATTAAATCGAAAATATCCAACAATTTAACTAACAAATTAACTTAAATAGAACTAAAATAGACGTCCTTTTGTGCTTTCCAGAATATAACTATGCCTAGTCAAACCCATAAACTGCAGATAAACTTTATTATTAAACTTGGCCTTGCATTACATCGCTGTGGTGCGACGAGTTACCGAATTGAAAACCATTTAATGAATTTAGCTAAATTCTGGAATATTGAAGCAAGTTTTCTTGTTACCCCTACTGCATTTACTTTCATTTTTTCTAGTAATCCAGATGATCAGCGCACACATATTGTTCGCGTTCAGCCCTCTGGTAATGATCTTGGTAAACTTGCTGCTATCGACGAAATTGTTGAAAAAGTAGTTGATTCGCAAGTTACTCTCGATGAAGCAATCGAATTGCTAATTGAAGCTAAACAACAGCCGAGTTTTTATGGCGTTAAAACAGAAGCGTTAGGCTGGTGTGTAACTGGCGGTGCGTTCGCTATGTTATTGTCATCTTCTAGTTTAGACATTTTGAGTTCGTTCTTATTTTCGTTTCTTGTATTTATATTATATAAATTATCTGCACATTCACCCCGTTTAGCGTCAATTGTAGAGTTCTTTGCGCCATTTATATCCGCTATTCTAGCCTGTTTCGTCGCAAGCCTCGACATTCACATCAATGTGCCTTTTGTCATTTTATCTTCAGTTATTATTTTCATTCCCGGACTTGCGCTCACTGTGGCATTAAGCGAAATTGTAAATAAAGATCTTGTATCAGGTACATCGAAACTAGTTGATGCAACAATGCTGTTGTTCAAACTCTATTTCGGCGCATTATTGGGGATCACGCTAGGTAATATTATATGGACCATTGATCCACAGATGTTAGATATGAGTTACTCACTACCTGACTGGAAAAACTATATTGCAGTTATTGCACTTTCTACAGGACTAGTAGTTGCATTTAATGTACACAAGTCGGATATGATTTGGGGCATTGCAGCAGGCTTGATAGCATATGTTGTCAGTACATTTGCTGCGCAATATTTAGGATTTACACTGGGTACCTTTGTTGGTTCATTTACGGTTGGCTTATTCAGTAATGTATATGCCATTATTAAAAACAGACCCGCATCGATTGTATTAATTCAAGGCATTGTATTGTTAGTACCAGGTAGCCGTACATACATGGATCTGAACACTTATATCTCAGGTCATGAGATAATCAATAACATAAATGATAGCGGTTTTGTATTTTTGATCTTCATCGCAATCCTTGCTGGTATGATATTAGCAAACGCAGTATTACCCGCTAAAAAGAGTCTGTAATTTCAACAACTCACAGAACAACTGTATAAACATCCAGATACTCATGCTATTATTGTGGCATGAGTATTTTTTTATAATCAAATTGATAGTTAAATCATGGCCAAAACACCTAAAACCAAAATAAGTTTCCTTTGCTCTGAATGTGGTGCTAACTTTCCACGTTGGCAAGGACAGTGCAATGCATGTAAAGCTTGGAATACACTGGCAGAATTTAAAGAAGCTAGTTTACCGAGCCAACAAAGAACAATTGCCTCTCAAGGCGGTTATGCTGGTACGCTTGGCAACACCGTTAAAAAGATGTCTGAAGTATCACATGTTGAACTAAACAAAATTGATACTAAGATAGGTGAATTGGACAGAGTGCTTGGTAACGGTCTGACTGTTGGTTCTATTGTTCTGATTTCTGGTGATCCTGGTGCTGGTAAAACAACAATATTAACGCAGCTTTCAGCAAATATTAGTAAACAGATGATTTCAATGTACTGCACCGCTGAAGAAAGCTTAGAGCAGTTTAAAAGTCGTGCTATCGAACGCTTGAAAATTGATTTCGTTGAAGACAACTTATTACTGATGTCTGAGTATATCGTGTCTAATATTATGGAACGAGCTCTTGAGGCAAAGGTTAAATTCCTTATTATTGACTCCATTCAAGCGCTTGAAAGTGAACACTGTAATGGTAGCGCGGGCTCTGTAAGCCAAGTTAAAGGTTGTGCGCAGGAATTAAGTAGATTTGCCAAGCAACACGGTATCACTTTAATTATCATTGGCCATGTAACTAAAGGCAGTGATTTAGCCGGCCCAAAAACATTAGAACATATCGTTGACACCCTACTTCACATTGAAGTTAACGATAGTATTATTCGTACTATCCGCGCAAGTAAAAACCGTTTTGGTGATGTTGACCAAGTAGGTATTTTCCAAATGCACAGTAAAGGCATGCTCTCTGTTGATAATCCAAGCAAGTTGTTCCTGTCTGGAGCCGACGAGAAAGTAGCCGGCTCTGCGATTACTTGTATACGTGATGGCAATCGTAATTTGTTACTCGAAGTCCAATGTTTAGTTTCTGAATGTGAAGCAGAAAATCAACAACGTGTAAGTATTGGCCTTAGTTTCAATCGTTTAAAGATGATCACTGCGGTTCTACGTAAACACGGTCGCATTAAACTCTTCCATGACGTTTACGTTAACTTGGTTGGTGGCTTAAAATTACCAGAAACAGACACAAGTGCTGACTTGGCAATCGCAGCATCACTTATTAGTTCATTGAATGATAAAGAAATGTCACGTAAACACTGCTTTATGGGAGAAATATCATTGAGTGGTGAGGTTAGACCGATTAATGGTGGTGTACCGCGTGTTAACGAAGCCATTAAACACGGCTTTGAAGTGATATACATCCCTAAAGCGAACTACCATAAGTCAATGGAGATTAGTGGCGCTAAGATAATACAGATTGAAAAAATTGGTGATCTGTTAGAAGCACTTAACTAACATTGGTTGTTAATAAATCGTTGAAGTTTAACGCTTAGATTATGGTTTGTCTAAGTGTTAAATTTAAAGTAAGACGTTTTTATTAAGAATATAAACACTTGCATGATGGTCTAACATTGAGGTGGTTAAGTTACCTATTAATGTTAAAAGTCAGACAAATTAAAGGGGCAATCAATGCCCCTTTAATTTTATTTGTTTTTACAGCCGCAACTGGTTTGAGCGGTTAAAATACCATTTAGCTCTACAATACGACCTTTCGTCATCATATTTGTTAAGATTTGGTTTTTATCCATGCCTTTCACTTTGCATGTATGGAATAAATCCAGTGGATACTCTTGTTCAATTAACGTAAGTAACGCTGCTTGATTCATACCCGAAGTGTTTGCTGCTAATAATGCAACAACTTCTCTACCGTGAACCGATTCTGACATAATACCTTCTAAATTATAATTTAAACGTTATGATATGATCTTCTAAGTCACCCGCTTGTGATTCAGCAACTGCTTTACCACGAATAGAATAACCTAATTTATGCATCTCAGATTGACTACCAGTGATTAACGGGTGCCATTCAGGAATATCGTTCCCTTCGAGTAAACGCTTATATGCACAAGTTTCTGGTAGCCAATGGAATGCGTCGATATCATCAAGTGTGACTTTAAAACAATCAGAAACATACTTAAAACGTTTTTCATATTTTTTACAGCGACATGTTTTAGTGTTTAAAAGTTCACAGGCAACATTGGTAAAATGAATTTCTTCTGATTCATCTTCAATGATCTTATGTAAACAACACTTACCACATCCATCACAGAGTGATTCCCACTCTGTATCTGTCATTTTAGCTAGTGTTTTAGTCTGCCAAAATTTTTCTACCATGTAATTAATCTCTAAATAAACTCGCAGCCGAACTTATAACGGTTTGTAAGTGTTAATGCAAGCTTATCGCCTGAATTAAGTACTCCGACACCTGCGGGCGTACCTGTTAATACGATATCACCTGGTAACAAGGTAAAACATGCAGTGATCTCTGTCAGCAATGATTCTATAGAACGCATCATATTTGCAGTACACCCCTGTTGTCTAGGCTGGTCATTTACGGTCAAAGTGAAAACAAGATTATTAACATCTTCAAACTCTGAAAGTGGAATGAAAGGCGTAATCGGACAAGCGTTATCAAACGCTTTAGCCCTCTCCCAAGGATGCCCCTGGCCTTTAAGTGATGATTGTAAGTCGCGTAGAGTAAGATCAAGCCCTAAACCTAGCCCCCAAATTAACTCGGAAAGAACAATAGGCGTACCTTTGGTTATTGGTGACTTAATTAATAACGCCAGTTCTAACTCATTGTGGCACTCCCCTAAACCAACGGGAAGTTGCAACGGTTTATCAAGTGCAACTAACGAGGTTGAAGGTTTAATAAAAAGTAATGCTTGCTCGGGTATTTCATTGCCAAGTTCACGAATGTGATCAAGATAGTTGCGTCCGATACAAACAACTTTTCCTGCAGGAAGTGCGAGTTGTTTATTGTCTATTGTCTGATGTTTATAAAGAGAATCAATCATTTCAGTCCCTGAATTTGATAGCATCTGATAAGTGTGCGACGGATGTTGCGAAATAGTCTGAACGATTCCAACGCATAATGCTTTTATAATTGTTGTAAGCTAAATAAATACGGCCGCTTTCACCATCGGGCATGATAAGTGACGCATCAAGAGTAACGTTCGGTAATGACTTACCTTCAAATGTTCTTATTCCTAATGCTTCCCACTCAGGTAGCGTTTTGGATTGCTTTAATCCTGAAACCGTAACATCATATCCCTTCGGAAGTGTTACTTGTCTACCCCAAGTATAAGTATCGTCCCACTTTGCTTGTTTAAGATAATTTGCAGCGGAAGCGAGTGCGTCAGCCTTGCTGTTCCAAATATCCTTTTTACCGTCGTTGTTATAATCAACAGCATATGCATTAAAAGATGATGGCATAAATTGAACCTGACCCATAGCGCCAGCCCAAGAGCCTTTCATGTTTTCTATGGTGATATGACCTTCATCAATGATTTTTAGTGCCGCAAAGAGCTCCTTCTTAAAAAAGGTTTCGCGTCGGCCATCATAAGCAAGGGTAGCTAATGCTGAAAGTGTCGAAAAATTGCCGGTATAATTACCAAAGTTTGTTTCAACGCCCCAAAGAGCTACGATAAAGCGTGGCTGTACACCATAATCTTTGCCTATACGCTCTAACAACTCGATATTCTGGTCGTATAACTTACGTGCTTTAGCAATCTTCCATTCTGGAACAGCTCTGGGAATGTATGCATCGAGCGTGATTTTCTTACGCTCTGGTTGTGCTTTATCATGCACAATGGTTTTTTTGCGGTATTGGATAGAAGCAAACGCTTCGTCGAGAGTATCCGAACTTAATCCAAGTGTTTCTGACTCTGTGCGTAAGGTAGATAAATACTCATCAAATGTCGGCTTAGCTGATACCGCTGAAGAACTTAAAGCTAATAATACCAATCCTGCTAATTTCATTTTATCTCCTTATAACGACGTTAAAATAGTATCGAGACTATTTGTTGTTATCACGCCATGTTTTATATTCTACTAAATGATCGACTGGTGGTGGCGGCATTTGCAGATAAAACCCTTGCGATGCCAAATTTTCTAATACATTTTTTGTATCAGCAAATGCTAACGTTCGTGTTTCTGTCAAATTCATCGTCACAACTAACTTAGGTTGACCGAACATTCCTAATAAAGTTTCTGGAACTTGGCTAAAATCTTCACGTCGAGATATAAATAAATACATCCCTTCTTTTTTATTAGTCTTATAAATTGAACAAAGCATTGTTTTTCTCTTAAGTTATGAACTTGCCTATTTTACGAGTAAAATATAACATGGCATAATGATTTATCTAAGTGCTATAACGATAAATGCTGAAACAGGCATAAAAACTAAGCAACCAGGAAAAAATGATGGCAGAACAGTCGATAAAATTTAAAGGGACAAGTTTTACACTTTCGGTGATTCACATCGAAAATGATGCCGCAATGGCTAATCTTCACACCTTTATTGCCGACAAAGTAGGCCAAGCTCCAGCATTCTTTAAATCTGCTCCCGTTGTTGTTAATGTTGCTAATCTTATTGAAGATATTGATTTTAAGGGCATTCAGCAAATTATCACTAACAATGGAATGAACCTTGTTGGTATAGAAGGTTGCCAGACAGCTGAACAAAAACTAACGGTTCGAGAGTCAGGTCTTTCTGTTATTTCAAATACGGCTAAAAATACAACAACAAAATTAGTACCGACTTCAGATATAAAACCAGAAATTCAGACTGTTATTGTTGAAAAATCGATAACAAAGACCATAGTTCATAAAGGGCAGATACGTTCTGGTCAACAAATCTATGCTCAAGATGCATCATTAACAGTTCTCGGAAACATAAGTGCAGGGGCAGAAGTTATTGCAGACGGTTCTATTCATATATATGGCGCATTACGCGGCAGAGCGATCGCAGGTGCTAAAGGCGACGAAAGTGCACAAATTTTTTGTAATAAATTAGACCCTGAATTACTTTCAATTAATGGTACTTATATCTTAAGTGATGCAGTCCAGGGCGAATTCATAAATACTCAAGCACAAATTAATTGTATCAATAACAAATTAGAAATTACAAAGTTCGATTAAATTCAAGGAATTAAAATGGCTGAAATTATTGTCGTCACATCGGGTAAAGGTGGTGTAGGTAAAACAACTACCAGCGCCGCGATTGCTACTGGATTAGCACTACAAGGGAAAAGAACTGTTGTTATCGATTTCGATATCGGTTTACGTAATCTAGACTTAATCATGGGCTGTGAACGCCGTGTGGTCTATGACTTCGTTAATGTGATCAATGGTGAAGCAAATCTATCTCAAGCACTGATTAAAGATAAACGTGTAGACAATCTTAATATCCTTCCCGCTTCACAAACGCGTGATAAAGATGCACTGACAAAAGAAGGTGTAGGTAAAGTTTTAGAGCAACTTGCAGAAAATCATGACTACATTGTCTGTGATTCTCCTGCTGGTATCGAAGCTGGTGCAATGATGGCGTTATACTTCGCAGATGTTGCTATCATCACGACTAACCCAGAAGTATCGTCAGTGCGTGATTCAGACCGTATTATCGGTATGTTACAGAGTCGTTCTCGACGTGCAGAACTTGCTCTTGAACCAATAAAAGAACATTTACTTATAACGCGCTACGTACCGGAACGTGTTGAACGCGGTGACATGTTAAGCGTTGAGAGTATAACAGATATTCTAGCTATACCACTGGCAGGGGTAATTCCTGAATCAGGTGCTGTTCTTAAAGCATCTAACTGTGGTCAACCTGTTATATTAGACACAGAAAGTGATGCAGGACAGGCGTATGCTGATACTGTGGCAAGAATCTTAGGTGAGGAACGTGATTTTCGTTTTCTTACTGTAGAAAAGAAAGGCTTTTTAAGCAGAATTTTTGGAGGTTAAAATGGCGTTACTCGATTATTTTCGTACATCAAAACCAGATGTAAAGACAGCAAATCTAGCGAAGGATCGTCTACAGATTATCGTCGCTCATGAACGTAGTTTACGCGATAACACTCCAGATTATTTGCCACAGTTAAAATTAGATATACTTGAGGTCATCAAAAAGTATGTTGCTGTCACTTCAGATCAGGTAAATGTACAGCTTGATCAAAGAGATAATAATCTTTCAGTATTAGAGTTAAATGTAACTCTTTCTGATTAATAAGAAAATAAAAGTGAGTACATATCATGTACTCACTTCTTTAACTATTTTGCCATCAAGCTGTCAAATATAGTGTTTCCAATTAGTTCCGCACGCCAATTACACAACATAATCGGTTTATCCCCTACTTCTCTCTCTTCGGCTGATAATTTCCAACACCAATTCAATAACTCATTAATAATTTTCTTTGAGCCAATTAGTTCCGCTGGAATATTTTTGTCTTCAGCTACAACCGCAATTTTATTACGAATTGATTGCACAACCTTTTTGTAACCAGGGTAATCTGAAATACGCGCTAATGGTTGAGGTAACTGATGATCAGATAGTGTCTCAACCTGTTTTACTATTTCAATTATTTGTTTACCATGTCGTTTGATTTCTACAGGTAATAATTCAAGCTTATTTAAATCTCGTAATGATTTTGGCTGCTGTTTAGCAACTTCAAGAATATGTGCTTCTTTTACTACAAAGTTTACCGCCATATCGCGATTTACGGCATTATTTTCACGCCATTCACCTAATGCTTGTAATGTTGCAAGTTGACGCGGAGACAAGAAAGAAGCATTTTTGAATTGCTTATAAACCGTTTTAGGGTTTTTCTTTTGCATTTTACGACGGCGTAAATTATCTAATTCTTGTAAGTAATAATCGTAATAACCTAGCTCGTTAAGTTTAACTTCTAATTCGTTCCAGCAAGGTAATAAATGATAAACGTCAGCTGCAGCATAGCTTAATTGCTTCTCTGTCAATGGACGAGCTAGCCAATTAGAACGTGATTCGCCTTTGTCCAATGTAATATTTTGGAACTCCGCAACTAAACCACCGAAACCAAGGGAAGAACCGAGGCCACAAAATGCAGCAGCGATTTGGGTATCATGGAAAAAATCTGGGATTTTATTTGCCACTGTCATGAATACATCGAGATCTTCAGAACAAGCATGTAGTACTACAGGGTGACGATCTAGAAGTTGCCATAATGAACTTAGGTCTTCGACGGCAAGTGGATCAACTAAATAAGTTTCAGCGCCTGTATATAGCTGAAACAATCCGAGAATGGGGTAATAAGTACGCTGTCTGATAAATTCAGTGTCGATTGCTAAAACTTCAACATCCGCACACTGAGCTATCATCTTCTGCAATGTTATTTGATCTTCAACTAAAATATATTCCACTTATAACCTCAAAAAAAAACCACTTTCTTACAATTTAGAAAGTGGCTTAATTTTAGCGAAATATATTACTAATT
>Ga0209395_1001560_pt1 | contig 31768 bp, 24 predicted proteins | sample GOMGulsemesocosm_3_FD_184635 | JGI IMG/M metagenome (GOLD analysis project Ga0209395, IMG submission 184635) | Methane-oxidizing microbial communities from mesocosms in the Gulf of Mexico - GOM9D Gulf of Mexico (SPAdes) (version 2) | ecosystem: Environmental > Aquatic > Marine > Cold seeps... | reverse complement strand
TAAAGCAATTGAGAATGTTTTTAATTTACCTGAGAATTGATACATATCTTTTAATTCTATCTTTTAAAAACTTATTTTAATAAATCGTTTCTTAGTTTCTCTACATAGTGAACTACTTGCCAACGCTCTTCTCTTCTTAATTGAGAAGCGTGAGATCCCATAATTCCTCTTCCATGCATAATTACATGATAAATACTACCTTCTGTAATAGCTCTATCTTTATAATTAGGGACACCATTAAATTTGTCTCTCTGGGCTAAAACACCGTTTCCATCACCTTTTTTTCCGTGACATGTTGCACAATAAATAGCATACATTTTTTTCCCATTATCTAAATGAGCATCAGATGCATCAATTGGAGATTTTAAGTCGTTTAATGCAGCAGTATACCCTTCAGTGGTATTCAGATATTCATAAGGTACTTGCCCTCTAGCAATTGTTCCTTCTACTGGTTTTAGGTTCGAGCCATGAATTGTATCGGTCAACCCGTTTACGCTATTTGGTTCATAAGGAACAGCGACATACATATCTGGCATGTATTGTACACTTCTTGTACGTTTGTTTCCACAAGAAACAACCGATACTAGTGCAACGAAAGCGAAAATTATTTTTGTAAAATTCTTCATCATCTCTTTATTAGTGCTTTTCTACTATGTTAATTTCTACAGCGCCAGTTTCCTTTAATAAGGCTGTTAATTCTTCTTCATTATTATGAACCGGAATTTCCATTAAGAAATGATCATCTGTAGTTCTTGGATCTGGGTTTTCTGCTTCTTTAAACGGCCAAATTCTACTTCTCATATAAAAAGTAATTACCATTAAATGGGCTGCAAAAAACACCGTTAATTCAAAAAGAATTGGCACGAATGCCGGCATGTTTAACCACCAAGAAAAGTTAGGCTTCCCTCCAATATCTTGCGGCCAATCTTGAATCATCATATAGTTTGTCATCCAAATAGCAACTCCCAAACCTAATAATCCATATATAAATGCAGTAATAGCCAAACGAGTTGGTGCTAACCCCATTGCTTTGTCTAGTCCGTGAACTGGAAATGGACAAAATACTTCTTCGATATGATGATGTGCTGCTTTTACTTTCTTAACAGCATCAAGAACAACTTCATCATCATTATAAAATGCGTGTATAACTTTATTACTCATGATTTCCGTCTCTTAATTTTTTATAATTCTCTCCTGAAGATTTCAAGATCGTTTTTACTTCTGCTTGTGCAATTACAGGGAACGTTCTAGCATATAATAAGAACAATACAAAGAAGAACCCGATAGTTCCAATAAAGATACCAACATCTACAAACGTTGGCTCAAAACGCCACCAAGTAGATGGTAAATGACCTTTACTTAATACAATTGCAATAATATCAAAACGCTCAAACCACATTCCGATGTTAATCGCAATAGAAATGATAAAAGAAACAATAAAACTTCTTCTTAATTTCTTAAACCATAATAATTGTGGAATTGCAATATTGAATAAAATCAACGACCAGAATGCCCAAGCATAAGGTCCAGTTGCTGCTCCAACAGACATGTATGTATAATTCTCATAAGGAGAACCTGTATACCAAGCGATAAAGAATTCTGAAGCATATGCTACAGCTACAATACCACCAGTTAAAATAATTACAATATTCATATACTCTACGTGCAAACGCGTAATATAATCTTCTAAGTTTGTTACTTTACGCATAATCCCCAATAAGGTTTGTACCATGGCGAATCCAGAAAAGATTGCTCCTGCTACGAAATATGGAGGGAAAATTGTTGAGTGCCATCCTGGATTAATCGATGTTGCAAAATCCATTGATACAATTGTATGTACAGAAAGTACTAAGGGAGTTGCCAAACCTGCCAACACCAAAGATACTTCTTCAAAACGTTGCCAATCTTTTGCTCTTCCAGACCATCCGAAAGACAATAATGAATAGATTTTCTTTTGAAAAGGCTTCACGGCTCTATCTCTAATCATTGCAAAATCTGGTAATAAACCTGTCCACCAGAAAACTAATGATACTGATAAATAGGTTGAAATTGCAAATACATCCCATAACAATGGCGAGTTAAAGTTTACCCATAACGATCCAAATTGATTTGGAATAGGCATCACCCAATATCCGTTCCATGGACGTCCCATGTGAATAATTGGAAACAACCCTGCTTGGAATACTGCAAAAATTGTCATTGCTTCTGCAGAACGGTTAATTGCCATTCTCCACTTTTGACGGAAAAGGAGTAATACTGCAGATATAAGTGTACCGGCGTGACCAATACCTACCCACCATACAAAGTTTGTAATATCCCAAGCCCATCCAATGTTCTTGTTCAATCCCCAAACTCCAATACCTGTTGATACCGTGTAGAAAATACATCCAAATCCCCATAACATTGCTGCTAAAGAAATATAAAATGCAATATGCCAATTTTTATTAGCCTTCCCTTCTATTGGTCTTGCTATGTCTTCCGTAATATCATGATAACTTTTATCACCTAATACTAATGGTTCCCTAATGGGTGCTTCGTAATGAGACATGTTTTTATTACTTAGTTTTATTTTAGTTTCTTAGTTTTTAAAATTTCAGAGTTCTAAAGATCCTGAGGGTTTTCTTTGCGAGTATCCTTCTATTGATCTTTGTGACTTTGTCACTTTAATACTTTTACGCTTCGTTTGTATTATTCACTTTTACTTGATATACTACATTGGGTTTTGTTCCTATATAATCTAACACGTGAAAAGCTCTTTTATCTTCTGCTAAATGAGAAACAGTATCGTCTGTATTGTTTATATCTCCAAACACCATTGCACCAGATGAACAAGCTGCAGAACATGCCGTAGAGAACTCGTCTTTCTCAACTTTTCTACCTTCTTTTTTCGCTGTTAAGATGGTTGCTTGTGTCATTTGAATACACATAGAACATTTCTCCATAACTCCTCTAGAACGCACTACAACATCTGGGTTTAACACCATTTTACCGTATTCATCATTCATATTAAAGTCGAATTCATTGTTGTTACTGTAGTTAAACCAGTTAAAACGACGCACTCTATATGGACAGTTATTTGCACAATACCTTGTTCCTACACAACGGTTATATGCCATTTGATTTTGACCTTGACGACCATGAGAAGTTGCCGCTACCGGACAAACAGTTTCACAAGGCGCTTGGTTACAATGTTGACACATCATTGGTTGGAATGCAACTGTAGGATTTTCTGCTTCTGTTTCTATCGTTGAAAATAAATCTCCACCGCTTAATTCAAGAACTTTTTCAGCATATTGTCTTTCTAAGTCTTTACCTGCAATTTTTGGATATTTCTTAGAAAACTCTTCGATGGTGATTTTTCCTTCTTTCGAACCTACCTCAGCAACTTCAGAAGAATAATATCTATCAATACGCAACCAGTGCATATCTCTACCAATTCTTACTTCTCTTTTACCAACAACAGGAACATTGTTTTCTGCATGACATGCAACAACACAGGCTCCACATCCTGTACAAGATGTTAAGTCGATTGATAAATTAAAGTGATGACCAACACTTCTATCGTGCTTGTCCCAAAGATCAACAGAATTTGCTTCTATTTCTTTGTGATTTAAAGAAGCAGATGCAGTTTTATTCCAAGTTTGTTTTGGATCTACACTACTTGTAACCTCTGCTAATGTTGCTTGCTTTAAGATATCATGTCTTCCAGCAATTGTTTTTTGTACTTGTGTACAAGCAAACTCATGAGTTCCTTTCGGTTTTGAAATAGAAACTCCGGTTTGAATATGATTTGCATTGATATATAAAGGGTATGCATTTACCCCAACTACCATTGCATCTTTTAAATTTTGTTGTCTACCATATCCCAAAGCCAATCCAATAGAACCTTTTGCTTGTCCTGGTTGGATCATTACTGGAATATCAGAAACAGTTACACCGTTTACAGTAATATCAGCATATTGCCCATTGATAGCTCCATTGTCTTTTACTGGATTAGAGAAACCTAATTCTCTAGCATCTGGCATAGACATGGTAATGTAGTTATCCCAAGCAGCTCTTGTTAATGGATCTGGTAATTCTTGCAACCATGGGTTGTTTGCTTGTTTACCATCTCCTAAGGCAGTAGAGGTAAATAAGTTCAACTCCATCGCTGATGGCTTTGTAGCACTTTTTAATGCAGAAGCTGCGGACGCTACATCTACAGATTTAGCAGAAACAGTTGTTGAAACCGTTTTTGTAAAAGTACCATCATGCAATGCTTGATTCCATGATTGACCACCCAACACATTAGATGCCCAAAAAGCTTTTAAATAATCGTAGTACGAAGTTGCGTTTCCAGACCATTTTAACAATACATCTTGTAATTGACGAGAGTTAAATAATGGTGAGATTGTTGGCTGAACTAAACTGTGTATTCCAGCAGTCAATGAAACATCGCCCCAAGATTCTAAATAATGAGAAACTGGTAGCGCAAATTCTGCAGCATTCGCAGTTTCATCATTTTGATCAGATAAGGCAACAGACAATTTTAATTTCGTAATGGCTCCTTTCACATCATTAGCAGCGGCTAAAGAATATGCCGGATTTACATTATATGTAATTAACCCTTTTAAAGATCCAGATTTTAAGTCAGCTACTAACTGAGCAACCTCTGCATCATTTCCTTGTCTTATATTATTCGTAGCAACAACGTCCATAACTTCACTACTTAAAGCGTTGTTAATTGCCATTGCAATTAGTTGTGCATTTTTATCATTCAAGCCTGTTACAACAACTCCTTTAGAACCAGCCTTCTTTAACTGATTTGCTGCTGCTTTTACAGCGGCATCTGCTTGAGTTGCATTTGAAGGAATATTAGCTCCTGTAATCGCATTGTATAAATTGATTAAAGCAAAAACTTGTTCAGAGGGTTTTACAACCACTCTTTTATCAGAATTCGCTCCAGTTAATGTCATGTTCGATTCAAACTGAATGTGACGAGACATTTTTCCTGCTTCTGGTTTTCTACCAACCGCATAACTTTTTTCATAACCACCTTGCCAATCTCCTAAGAAATCTGCACCAACAGAAACAATTACTGCTGCTTTATCAAAACGATAAGTTGGTAAAGAACGCGTTCCATACATTGCTTCAAATGCATCTAAAGCTCCAGATTCTGAAACTGCATCATACACAACATGTTTTACATTTGGATATACAGCCACAAACTCAGAAATAATTTTCTCAGTAGATGGACTTGCTAAAGATCCTGTTAACAACACAACAGATTCGTTGTTTGCTTTTAAGTCATTTAGTTTTGCTCCGATTTGCTTATCTGCATCCTCCCAAGTTAAAAAAGAGTCTCTATTTTGAGGTTCTTTCAACCTAAGTTGGCTATCGTATAAAGATAAAACAGATGCTTGAACACGTGCATTTGTAGCACCGTTAGCATCTTTGTTAGGCATCACTAAAATAGGACGTCCTTCTCTTGTTTTAACTAAAATGTTAGCGAAATCATACCCATCTGCAATTGTTGTTGCGTACCAATCTGCAACACCAACTGTAATATCATCTGGTTTTACCACATACGGAATTGATTTTCTTACAGGGCCTTCACAGGCAGCTAATGAAGCAGCTGCAGTTGTGAAACCAACATATTTTAAGAAATCTCTTCTCGATGTAGATGACGCTTCTAAAGTTTCTTTATCTCCTAAAAATTCATCCGTTGGAATTTCTTCTACGAATTCATTTTTACTTAGCGTTTCAACAATAGAACCTTCTTTCAGTTCCTCAACACTTTGCCAGTATTTTTTGTTTGAAGCCATTTATATAATTGTTTTTACTTTCTAATTATTAATAGTGACACTTACCACATTCTTTACCTCCTAATTGAGCTACAGTAACAGACTCAACGCCATACTTCTTCGATAACTGCTCATGTATTTTTGTGTAATATGGATTCCCTTTTAAATCTACTTTCGTTTCTTTATGACAATCAATACACCACCCCATTGTTAATGGAGAGAATTGATACACCTCATCCATCGTCTCTACTGGACCATGACATGTTTGACATTTCAAGCCTCCAACAGTTACGTGCTGTGAGTGATTAAAATATGCAAAGTCAGGTAAATTATGTACTCGTACCCATTTCACTGGTTGCGTCTTTCCTGTATATGCTAAATTATCAGCATCCCATCCAGCAGCAGTATATAACTTCTGAATTTCTTTGTCTAATTCTGCTTTACCATAAGCATGACCATCAAACTCCATTTTCGTATCGTCAGAAACTTCAGAAATATTTTTATGACAGTTCATACAAACATTTAATGACGGAATTCCAGATGTTTTACTATGCTTTGCAGAAGAGTGACAGTATTGACAGTCTATTTTATTATCTCCAGCATGTATAGCATGTGAAAACGCGATTGGTTGTATCGGCTGATACCCTTCATCAACACCTATTTGAGACAAGGCACTAAACAACACATATGCTGTTGTAAGCGCTAAGAATATAGTAAGCAACACATGTAAAAATGTATTTCTTTTAAACCCAACCCACAATTCTTGTAAGTTCCCAACCAATCCTGGTGTTTTTGGAGCTCCTTTTAATTCGCTAATAACTTTTAACAAGCTCGAAACAATTAAAATCCCAACAACAATTACACTTATTAAGATGTATGTCAACCAAGGTGATGCTTCTTTTGTTTCCGTTGCAATTTCCGTTTTTGCTCCTGCCTTTACAGGATCTCCAACAGTCGTATAATAAATAATATCTTCGATATTCTTATCAGTTAACATTGGAAAAGGTGTCATTGGAGAACCTTTATACTCATTAAAAATCTCAATTGCATCAGCATCTCCTGATGCTCTTAAAGCGTTGTTGTCTTTAATCCAAGACTTCAACCAATCTGCTTCTCTTCTATCTGCAACCTTCCCTAGGGCCGGTCCAATAAACTTCTTATCGAGTTTATGACATGAAGAACAAAGAGATTTAAACAATTTTCTACCTTCTTTTTGTTGCTCAACATTCACAGCATCTTGTGCCTGAACAGAGAAACTCATTGCAAAAATTAAAAGGAAAGTAAAACTTTTAAGTAGTAATCTGGGTAATTGACTGTGTTTATCCACACTTTTCATACTATAAAATATAAATTTTCTATCTAGTTTGGTGCTTAATAATAATTCAAAACCTCTAAAAACAAGCCTTTGAACAGCTCCACAAAAGTACTATTTATCTCTAAATCTTGAAATGCTAAAAGAGTGTTAATTCTTAATTTATATCAATTCTAAATAAACATAAATACTAATCTTGTTTAAAACAAGTTCTTACTTTTGTACAAAAGTTTTTTAAACATGAAATTAAGATCAATTTTTATAAGTTTATTTATTGTTTCCTGTGTTAGTACGATAAGTATCAGTGCACAAACAACCGTTGACACCGATGTTACTGCCCTTCTAAAAAAGAAACGCTCCTACAACAAAAAGAAAGGCTTTGGCTTTAGGATTCAACTATATTACGGTGTAGAAACGAAGGCCAGAATAGAACTAAAAAAATTCAACATTGAATTCCCTCATATAAAAACACATATTGACTACTCAAACCCTCCTGATTGGAAATCTTTAGTTGGTAGTTTTAAAACCAGACTTGAAGCTGACAAGGTTTTAAATGAGATTAAAACCAAATTCCCATCTGCTATTGTTGTACCTAGGTAAAAAACGAGGTAAAAGCATCAAAAAAAAAGAACCATAAATCAAAACGATTTTCACGTAACAATTTCGCAGGTGTATACACCTGTTTTTAGCAAAACCCTCTGTAAAGCAGCAGTATAAGTGATTTTAGGTAATTTTTTTTTCTATTTTTGAGCATCCCCCTAACATTTTTTACGGATTCTCAAATAGAACTATCATGAAGAAAATTACGCTTGCTCTTTCCTTTTTATTATTTACAATCTTTTCAATTCAAACTTTTGCGCAAACCATCATTACTTTTGATGATCAAGGTTGGGTTGATGAAGAGTTTATAGGAACCTCTGTAACCCTTAGTGGCTATAATTTTTCAGCAACAGAAGGAGGTACTGTGATTCCTATGAAAGTTGACAATGGCAATTCTTCCTCAGGCCTTTCACTTGTTGCCAATAATGTAAATTTTATTGCCGGAGATATTTTAACTATTACCAAAAGTGGCGGAGGTAATTTTGACATTAATAGTTTTCACATATCTGGAAGTACTTTTTTAGGTCAATTAACCGTAAGAGGTTATTCAGGAGGAATGGTTAATGTCACCCAGACAGACATTTCACCTATCGATGGAACATTCATTTTAACGGATCTTTTATGGAATAGTGTTGATGAAGTTCAAATAGAGCGTATTTCGGGAGGGTTTGGCCTGGTGGTAAACTTTGATGATTTTAGTTTAGATGCTGCGTCAGATATTATAGCCCCTACGTTGACCTCAAGCTCACCAACAGATGGAGCTACAGGCATTTCGACAAACAGCAATATTGTTCTAACTTTTAATGAAAACATCGCTTTTGGAACCGGAGACATCCAAGTCATTGATGTAACAGATGGATCAAACTCATTTACCATAAATGCCGCTTCACCAGCATCACAAGCTTCTATTAGTGGAACTGTGTTAACAATCAATCCAAGTGCCGATATGGATGGTAACACAAATTACGCCGTTCAAATTTCAGCAACAGCAATTAATGACATCAGCGGAAACAGTTACGCTGGAATTACCAACAATTCAACTTTAGATTTTACAACTGTTGCACCGACCCCTTTAACAATAACAGTAGCAGCGAATAATAAAACATACAATGGAACTCTAACAGCAACAGTAGGTGCGGCATCTTTAATGGGAGTTTCAAGTGGAGATGATGTAAGTATTAATGGAGTACCAAGTGCTTTTAATTTTACCTCTACAAATGTAGGTTCAGGAATTACAGTGAACGCTACGGGGAATTACACCATTACCGGAGCAGATGCGGGAAAATATACATTGACTCAACCATCTTTCTCAGCCAATATTACAGCTGCTGCCTTAACGGTAACCGCTGATGTTGGGCAAACAAAAACCTATGGAGCAACAGATCCTATCCTAACATATACAATCTCAGGCTTTGTCAATGGAGATCTAGAAGCAGACTTAGACACACCTGTTAGCATTGCAAGAGTTGCTGGCGAAAATTCAGGAGCGTATACAATTACGCCATCTGCTGCAACAGATTTAAACTATGCAGTAAGTTTTGTTACCAATACTTTTGCTATTACAGCTGCTGCTTTAACAGTAACCGCTGATATTGGGCAAACAAAAACCTATGGAGCAACAGATCCTATCCTAACATATACAATCTCAGGTTTTGTCAATGGAGATCTAGAAGCAGACTTAGACACACCTGTTAGCATTGCAAGAGTTGCTGGCGAAAATTCAGGAGCGTATACAATTACGCCATCTGCTGCAACAGATTTAAACTATGCAGTAAGTTTTGTCACCAATCCTTTTGCTATTACAACACAAACTTTAACTGTAACGGTTGCGGCAAATAGCAAAAATTACGATGGAACGACGGCTGCAACAGTAGGAACAGCATCATTAGCAGGTGTAGAAGCCGGAGATGATATAAGTATAGATGGTGTGCCAAGTGCTTTTAACTTTGCAACAAAGAATGCAAGCAATTCAATTACAGTTACCGCTACTGGAAATTATACCATCACAGGAACGGATGCAGGAAACTACTCAGTCACTCAACCGTCAAATTTAACAGCAGATATCACAAAAAAAGAACTAACCATAACAGGGTTGACAGGAAATGATAAAGTGTTTGATGGCACTACCATAGCAAGTGCTAGTGGAATCGCTAATTTACCAGGTGTTTTCGCAAGTGATATCGTTCCTTTAGGAGGAAGCCCAGTATACACTTTTGCAACATCAAACATAGGTACAGGAATTACAATTACTACAACGGGGTACACTATTTCTGGAGGAGATTCAGGAAACTATACACTTGTTCAACCAGTGTTGTCAGCAACTATTACTGGAGACACATTGACCATAGACGACATCTCTGTTACCCATGTGACATGTAATGGAATCGCTGACGGGTCTGTTGTTGCAACTATTTCTGGAGGGTCTGCTCCTTATTCTTATGCATGGAGCACTGGAGCAACAACAACAGAAAACTTCCTCAACAATTTAACTGGAGGAGATTACAGTGTGACCATTGTAGATGCTTTAAGCAACTCTGTTATGCAAAATTTCACAATAGCTGAAGGAACACCAATAGAGGCTACAGTTACCCAGGGAGCTACTGTGTACCTTGGATATACTCCAGCTGCCACTGCAACAATTACCGTAGAGACCATAACCGGAGGAAATGCGCCATACACATATCAATGGAATACAGGAGAGACAACACAGAGCATTGAAGTATCTCCTACTGAAACCACCACATACACCGTTACTATTACAGATTTAAATGGATGTTCTACTACCGCTGATGCACTTGTAAGTGTAATTGATGTACGATGTGGTCATCATGGTCATCACAATAAGGTAAAAGTTTGTCACAAAGGAAGAAAGACAATCTGTGTTCCTTGGTGGGCTGCTAAATGGCATTTAAGGCATGGAGATACTTTGGGAGGGTGTAATTCTGATTCTAATGAAGTTCAGATTACAAACTTAAAAGTATACCCAAATCCATTTAAACATCATTTACATGTAAAATTCAATAGCACAATGGACGCCGATGTTGATTTGACGGTTTTCAACAACAGAGGAAGACAAGTGTTCCGAAAAAGCCTATCGATTACTGAAGGAGATACAAAAACGAAATTAAATCTCTCTAAACTAAGACGTGGATATTACTATTTAAAGGTTGTTGTAAATGGAGAAGTAAAGAAGATAAGACACTTAATAAAGCGCTAAAAATAAACAAATCATACCTCATAAAAAAAGGAGCGATGTATCGCTCCTTTTTTTTATATATGATATTGAAATCTTCTTATTTCAATTTCTTTTTTACTGCAATTTCATGATATGCTTCAATAACATCGCCTTGTTTAATATCATTGTATCCTTTAATTTGAATACCACAATCATATCCTTTAGCAACCTCTTTTACATCATCTTTAAAACGTTTTAACGCCTCTAGAGTTCCAGAATGCACAACAATCCCTTCTCTAATAATTCTAATCATAGAACTTCTTAAGATTTTACCAGACATTACCATACAACCTGCAATATTACCAACTTTAGAAATTTTATACACCTCTCTAATTTCAACATTACCTGTAATTTCTTCCTTCATATCTGGAGAAAGCATTCCTTCCATTGCATCTTTCAAGTCATTGATTGCATCATAGATAATTGAGTAGTGTCTAATATCTACTTCTTCTTTATCTGCAACCGTTCTTGCATTTCCTTGTGGACGTACATTAAACCCAATTACAATGGCATCAGATGCTGATGCTAATAACACATCAGATTCTGTGATTGCTCCAACTCCTTTATGGATAATATTTACTTGAATTTCTTCAGTAGATAATTTCTGGAAAGAATCTGTTAAAGCTTCTACAGAACCATCTACATCTCCTTTTAAGATAATGTTTAGCTCTTTAAAGTCTCCTAACGCAATTCTTCTTCCAATCTCATCCAATGTTAATGTTTTCTGAGTTCTTACAGATTGTTCACGTTGCAATTGAGAACGTTTCGATGCAATTTGTTTCGCTTCTCTTTCGTCTTCAAATACATTGAATTTATCTCCTGCCTGTGGTGCTCCGTCTAAACCTAATATTGACACTGGAGTTGATGGGCCAGCAACTTTTAAGCTTGTTCCTTTATCATCAAACATAGCTCTCACTTTTCCACTATGTTTACCAGCGAGCATATAATCTCCAATTTTTAAAGTACCTGCTTGCACCAATATTGTAGAAACATAACCTCTACCTTTATCCAATAAGGCTTCTACTACAGCTCCGTTAGCTATTTTACTTGGATTGGATTTTAATTCTAAAATTTCAGCTTCTAATAAAACTTTTTCTAATAGTTCTGGAATTCCTTCTCCAGTTTTTGCCGAAATATCTTGTGATTGAATGGTCCCTCCCCATTCTTCAATTAACAAATTCATTGCCGATAATTGTGTTTTCACATTATCTGGATTTGCATTTGGTTTATCAATTTTATTGATTGCAAATATGATTGGAACTCCTGCAGCTTGTGCATGAGAAATAGCCTCTTTAGTTTGTGGCATCACATCATCATCTGCAGCAACTACAATAATAACTAAATCTGTAACTTGAGCTCCACGAGCACGCATTGCCGTAAAGGCTTCGTGACCTGGTGTATCTAAAAACGCAATTTTTTCATCTCCAACTTCTACAGAGTAGGCTCCAATGTGTTGTGTAATCCCACCTGATTCACCTTCAATAACATTTGCTTTACGTATATAATCTAGCAAAGATGTTTTACCATGATCAACGTGCCCCATTACTGTAATAATTGGTGCTCTATGTTCTAAATCTTCTTCTTTATCTTCAACTTCAACAATTGCTTCTTCAACTTCTGCTCCAACAAATTCTACTTTGTGATTGAATTCTTCTGCTACAATAGTTAATGTTTCAGCATCTAAACGCTGATTCATTGTCACCATCATTCCAAGAGACATACATGCAGAAATAATATTAATAACTGGCACATCCATCATCGTTGCAACTTCACTTACTGTAACAAACTCTGTTACTTTTAAGATTTTGCTTTCTGCTGCAGCTAATTCTTGATCTATTTCCGACTGTTGACGGTGCTGATCTCTTTTATCTCTACGGTATTTTGCTCCTTTACCTTTATTAGATTTCCCTTGAAGTCTTTCTAATGTTTCACGTACTTGTTTTTGTACTTCAGCTTCTGTAGGTTCTTCTTTCTTTACTGCAGGTCTTGCAGCACTTCGGCCTTTAAATCCACCTCTAGTATTTCCTCCTGGACCTCTTCTTCCAGCATTCGCACCCCCTGGATTATTTCTATTATTATTCGCAGGCTTTACAATTCTCTTTCTTTTCTTCTTCGGGTCATTACTTGCTGCTGCTTTTGGATCTGGCTTCTTTTTCTTTGGTCTTTCAAATTGTTTTAAGTCAATTTTCTGACCTGTTATTTTTGGCCCATCCAACTTTTTATATTGGGTTGTCAGTTTCTCTGCATTTTCTGCATTTACTTCTGGCACTTCAGTATTTTTAGCTTGTTGTTGTGGCTTAGCAATAATTTTCTTAACAGCTTCTTTCTCAATAGGAGCTTGAACCCTAGGCTTAGCAGGTACCGCTTTCTCTATCTTCGTTTCTACCTTTTTCTCTTGAACATCCTCTACCTCTTTAACAGGGGCAACAACAGGAGTTTCTACTTTGGCTTCTTCTACTATTTTCTCTTGAACAGGGGCTGCAATTTTCTCTATTTCTTTCTCTGCTTCTTTCTCTACTGGCTTCTCAACAGTCTCCTTTTTAGCAGATAGCGTTTCAATATCAATTTTACCAACAGTTTTAAGCTCTAGCTTTTCTGCTTTTGCTTTTAAAACTTCTCTTTTAGCTTCTTCTTCTAAACGCTTTTTTTCTAGCTTAGCTTCTAATTCTAAACGAATGGCTTCTTTCTCCTTTCTCTTCTCTTCTCCTACCTCTTTTGAAGCTGCCTTCTTAGTTCTGTCAGTCTGAAAACCATCAAGTAACACTTGATAAATTTCTCCTGATATTTTGGTAGTTGGACGCGCTTCTATATCATGCCCATTTTTTGATAAGTGCTCTACCGCTCTATCTAAAGAAATATTTAATTCTCTTAAAACTTTATTAAGCCTCGTTGTTTTGCCTTCAGCCATATATATTTATTGTTTAGCCTTTAAAGAAAATACACTTTATACGCTGTATAGTTATACTCTCCGAATAATTTATAATTGTCCGATTAAAAAATTAATCTTCAAACTCTTCTTTTAATATTTGTTGAACTTCTAAAATTGTTTCCTCTTCTAAGTCAGTTCTTTTCAGCAATTCTGCTACGTCTTTTTCCAACACGCTTCTTGCTGTATCTAATCCAATTTTCTTCAATTCGTCAATCACCCATCCTTCGATTTCATCACCAAATTCAGTTAATTCAACATCCTCGTCCTCTATTCCTTCTCGCTGAACATCAATCTCATAACCAGTCAACTGACTTGCCAATCTAATATTCACTCCTCCTTTACCAATTGCTTTAGAAACTTCTTCTGGTTTTAAGAACACGTTGACACGGCCTTTTTTACCACCAACTACTTCCTCTGCTGGTTTAATTTCCATTGAAACAATTTTTGCAGGACTTAATGCTCTAGCAATATATAATTGTTCGTTTTTAGTGTAATTAATTACATCAATATTTTCGTTTCCTAATTCACGAACAATTCCGTGAATACGAGATCCTTTCATACCAACACAAGCTCCAACAGGATCTATTCTATCATCATAAGAATCTACCGCTACTTTTGCTTTTTCGCCTGGGATCCTTGCAACACCTTCAATAGTAATTAACCCATCAAAAACTTCTGGAATTTCTTGTTCGAATAATTTCACTAGAAAATCTGGTGACGTTCTAGATAAAATAATCGCCGGTTTTGTTCCTCTTAACTCAACTGATTTAATAACCGCTCTAACAGAATCTCCTTTTCTAAAAAAGTCTGAGCGAATTTGCTCACTTTTTGGCAACACCATTTCGATGCCTTCATCATCCAATAAAATTACTGCATTATGACGAATATGATGTACTTCTGCACTGTAAATTTCTCCTTCTAAGTCTTTAAATTGCTTAAAGACATTTGTGCTATCATGTTCTTGAATCTTTGAAATTAAGTTTTGACGCAATGCTAAGATAGCTCTTCTTCCTAAATCGATCAACTTCACTTCTTCAGATACATCTTCACCAATTTCAAAATCTGGCTCAATCTTTCTTGCCGCTGCTAATTCGATTTCTTCATTATCATCTTCAGAAAACCCATCCGCTACCACAATTCTATTTCTCCAGATCTCTAAATCTCCTTTATCTGGATTAATAATGATATCAAAATTGTCATCTGATCCAAACTTACGTTTCAATGCAGCTCTAAAAACTTCTTCTAAAATAGACATTAATGTTACTCTATCTATACTTTTATTGTCTTTAAATTCTGAAAATGAATCAATTAAATCTATATTTTCCATTCAACTCTTATTAAAAAATTATCTTCACTTTTGCTTCTTTTATATCTTGAAATGCTAATGTTGCCGTTTTTTCAACAGTAACTTTACCTTTACCAATTGGCTTAGGTTCTCTTGCTTTCCAAGTTAAAACTATATGCTCTTCATTTACTTCTGATAAGGTTCCCTCTATAAACGAATCGTTCGTTTTAACCTTTAGTATTCTATTCAAATTTTTTAGATACTGCCTTTTAACCTTTAACGGCTCAGCAATATCTGGAGAGGTAACTTCTAATGCAAAATCTACTTCTTCTTTCTCAAAATTATTTTCAATAGCCCTATTAATTCGCATACACTCATTTAACGGCACACCTGAATCACCATCTATAATAATCTGAATTTTATTGTCCAGCGAAAAAGACAAATCGATTAAGAATAAACTCGTATTCTCTGCCAATGCTTCTTCTAGTAAATCTTGTATTATTTTCTTATCCATTTTAGATATAAAAAGAGGGGCTGTTTAGCCCCCTTCATTCTTCTTTTGCGTTATTTTCGCTGCAAATATACTAACTTATTCATTAATACCCAAATAGGTTCGTGTCATTTTTTTTTGTATATTTACGTACCTCCTGTAACTTTTATCAAAAAAATTACAACATGAAAAAAATTCTAGTTCCTTTAGATTTTTCTGTGCAATCTACGCACGCAATCAAATTAGCTTCAAAAATCGCAAACAAAACAGACATTGAAGTATTTCTTTTACACATGGTGCAAATACCAGAAGGGCATGTAGACATGGGCTCTGGAAGTGATTTCGGCGTTCCGCAAAGCATGCATTACATCGAGAAAGTGAAAGAGAAAATTCTAGAATTCAAAACGCAATTCTTTAACGAATCTATTACTGTGAAATACGCCATTCGGTTTGAATCTCCTTATGATGGTATTTTAAAATTTAGCGCCAGAGTAAAACCGGATCTAATTATTATGGGCTCAAAAGATAAATCCATTATCGATGAACTTTTAATAGGATCATTGGCTAAAAAAGTAGCTAGAGAGTCAAAAATTCCAATTTTAGCGATCAACAAAGATCCTAAAGACCTAAAAATAAAAGAATTGGTTTTCGTTTCTAATTTCGATGAAGAAAACAGGAAATCATTTGAAGTACTCTTAGATTTTACGCAAAAATTTGAAAGCAAAATTCACTTACTGAATGTGAACACTATGAACAGATTCAGGAGCACAAAAAGAGCGAAACAGAAAATGAAAGATTTTTTACAAAAATATAAAACACCTCAACTTTCCATCAATATTTACAATGATGACTCCCTAGAAAATGGAGTTGCAAATTTCTCAAAAGAGATTAATGCTGATGTTATTGCCCTTTCTACACACGAAAGAAGTGGCCTTTTTAGGTTATTTGGCAGAAGCATTAGTAAGAGCATCTCTAAGAAATCTTTAAAACCTGTATTTACCTTCTTTATATAAAACCCATATTAAAATTTTACACATAAAAAAACCCAATCTTTAGAAGATTGGGTTCCATATGCTTGGTTGGCCTACAAGGACTCGAACCTTGAATGTCGGTACCAAAAACCGGTGTGTTACCAATTACACCATAGGCCAATTGCGGGTGCAAATTTACGCTGTTTTTTTAATTCTGCAAGCATTTTTTTATTTTTTTTATTTTTAACAATTCTTTATTATAGTAAATTGCTCATAACCACGATTTACACCTCGTATTTTATATATAAATTAGTAAATTCGCCACACATATCAAAAATTGACAATGACAGTATCTAACTATAAGAAATGGAATACAATTACCGGATGGATTGTATTTGCAATTGCATTAATTACCTATACGCTTACAATGGAACCAACCGTTAGCGCCTGGGATTGTGGAGAATACATCTCAACATCGGTTAAACTAGAAGTTGGTCATCCACCTGGGGCACCGTTGTTTCAAATGCTAGGGGCATTCTTCGCAATGTTTACGACAGACCTCTCTCAAATAGCAAAAATGGTCAACTTTATGTCTGCGTTGGCAAGTGCATTTACAATTCTATTTATGTTTTGGACAATTACCAATTTGGCTAAAAAAATGACTTCTAAAGCAGAGCAATCTTCTTTAGGAAGTAGTATTGCGATCTTAGGAAGTGGAGTTGTCGGCGGATTAGCTTACACTTTTTCAGATAGTTTTTGGTTTAGCGCCGTAGAAGGAGAAGTATATGCAATGTCTTCATTTTTAATGGCTATTTTGTTTTGGTTAGGACTAAAATGGGAAAATGAAATGCACTTACCTAGAGGAAATAGATGGCTGTTATTAATCAGTTTTGTAGTGGGATTATCTTTTGGAGTACATATTTTATCATTGTTAGTGATACCGGCAATTGTGATGTTGTATTTCTTTAAAATGTATCCTACAATTAATTTAAAAACAACGGCAATTGCGTCTGTCCTATCTGTATTAATTTTAGCATTTATATTTAAGTTTTTATTCCCATACACTTTACAATTTTTCAGCTCCACAGAATTATTTTTCATAAATACTGTTGGATTGCCTTTCAATTCTGGAAGTATTATTGCGGGGCTCATCTTAATCGCTGCTTTTGTCTACGGAATCAAATATACCCGTAAGAAAAACAAAGTACATCTAAACACCTTAATTTTATCTGTACTCTTTATAATGATTGGGTTCTCTTCTTGGTTAATGCTACCCATTAGAGCAAACGCCAACACCACCATAAACGAAAACAACCCATCAAGCGCCAGAGAATTATTGGCCTATTATAACAGAGAACAATACGGAGATGCAAATGTATTCTATGACACCTACTATTCTAATGATGGTACTTTAGAGTACACAAAAGATGCAAACGGAAATGATGTTCCCGTTACAAAAGACGGGAAGCCTAAATACGAGAAAGATTTAAAGAATAATAAGTACGTAATTGTAAACAAATACAAAAATACCTTATCTGTTTATTCTTCTAAACACAAAGGGTTTATACCTAGGATGGTAGACCCAAGTAGAGAGTTAGAATACAAAAGGATAACTGGCATACCGACAAAATCAAAAAGACGCCCCACTTTTGGAGAGAACCTGCATTTTATGGCCTCTTTCCAATTTGGGTATATGTATGGGAGGTATTTTATGTGGAATTTTGCTGGGAGGCAAAACGATACCCAAGGACAACTCGATGTATTTAATGGGAATTGGATTAGTGGTATTGATTTTATCGATGAACTTCGCTTAGGACCACAACAACAATTACCAGACGAAGTAAAAAATAACAAAGGAAGAAATACCTATTATTTTTTACCGTTAATACTTGGATTAATAGGGCTTCTATATCAAGTAAAGTTCGATAAAAAGAATTTTTATTCCTTATTTCTATTTTTCGCATTTACAGGATTTGCTGTCATATTTTATACAAATCCAAAATCTTTTGAGGTAAGAGAAAGAGACTATGCGATTGTTGGGTCTTTTTACATTTTTGCCATTTGGATTGGTTTTGGAGTTTTTGCTTTATATCAATATTTGAAAGATTTTGGAAATAAGAAAATGATTGCTATAGCGGTTTCTGCAGTTTCATTGTTGGCAGTACCCACCTTAATGGCTTCAGAAAATTGGGATGATCATGACCGATCAAATCGTTATACAACACGTTTAAATGCACAGGGCTATTTAGAGTCTTGCGACCCCAATGCTATTATGTTTACCATTGGAGATAACGATACGTTTCCCCTTTGGTACATGCAAGAAGTAGAAGGAATTCGTAGAGATATTAAATTAGTCAACACTAGTTTATTTGCTACAGATTGGTATATCGATCAAATGAAGAGAGCTACCTACGAGGCGCCTCCTATCCCATCACAATTAACACACGACAAATACAAAACCGGTTCTTTAGAGGTAGCACATTATCATCCACAGATATTTCCTTCATTAAAGGATTCTGTGATCCCTATTAAATCTTTAATTGACTGGCTTGAAAGTGACAATAAACGTACTTTTTATGATCTTGATGGAGATGGAATACCAGAAAAAGTATTACCAACAACACATTTTAGGGTTCCCGTGCATAAAGAAAATGCACTAAAAACCGGAATTGTTAATACTAAGGACGCTGGTTTAATGGTAGACTATATAGACATCACAATCAACAAAAGCTACATTACAAAAAACCAAATTTTAATGCTAGACATCTTGGCCAATTTTGATTGGAAGCAACCTATATATTTTACAGGTGGTGCAAATGACGATGCCGAATATATTTGGTTAAAAGATTATCTGCAATTGGATGGAATGGCTTATAAACTAGTGCCTATTTTAACTTCAAACGAAGGAAAAACCATGTTTGACATGGGAAGAATTGACACCGAAAAAATGTATGATAATCTTCAAAAACTAGATTGGAGAAACATTAACGATGGTAAAATATATATAGATGAGCAAACTCGAAAGAACGCCATTTCTCTTCGTAATAATATGCTGCGTTTAGCCGAAACTTTTGCCAATGAAAACAATTTTGAAAAAGCAGAAGAAATACTAGACTTATCTTTAGACAAAATGCCTATTAGAGATTTTGGACATATTAGCATTGCCTTGGGATACCCTGAGATTTACTATAAATTAGGCAAGGTTAAAAAAGCAAGAAAAACACTAGAGACCTTAATCGATATGATTCAACAAAGATTGCGATGGTACAGTACTTTTGGTGATGCCTATTTAAACATTGTTATTCCTGAAATTCAGAATGAACTTTTTATGTACAAACAAGGAATTTTAGATCAAGTTAATGAGAATGATAAAGACAAAGAGTATGTAAAAAAACTGCAAGAAGACTTTACCAACACCTTAAGTTTATTTAGTCACTTAATGCAAGAATAGTTATTCGTAGATGAAACTATATTTTATAAAAACGCCTCGTATAATTCAACGGATTTTCAAGAATTATTCTTGGCGTTTTTTTACAGATAAAAAAGAAATCTATCTTACTTTTGACGATGGCCCAACTCCAGAAGTTACCACCTGGACGCTAGATTTACTACAGAAATACAATGCCAAAGCAACCTTCTTTTGTATTGGCAAGAATGTACTTAAAGAGCCTGAAATTTACCGTAGAATTTTAAAAGAAAATCACCGAGTAGGCAATCACACCCACAATCATAAAAACGGCGCCAAAACCTACATAAAAACCTACATAAACAACATTCTTGAAGCAGAAAAACATTTAGAAAATCCCGCAAGACTATTCCGCCCTCCTTATGGAAGAATCAAAAGCACCCAAGCAAAAAAATTACAAAATTTAGGCTATAGAATTATTATGTGGGATGTACTAAGCGCAGATTTTGACACCACAATCACAAAAGAAAAATGCCTAAAAAACGTACTAGAAAATGTAGAAAACGGAAGTGTCATTGTTTTTCACGACAGCATTAAAGCTTCTAAAAATCTGCACTACACCTTACCAAAGGTATTGGATCATTTTTCTAAAAAAGGCTATGTTTTTAATGCAATTTCTTAAACAAACTTTTAGCGAGAAAGCTAGCTGTTAGTTGTTAGTTGTTAGTTGTTAGTTGTTAGTTGTTAGTTACAATGCTCATTTTACATTACAACTCCCAAACACCAGAACTTCCTTTCATGAGATTTCTCGTCACTGCTGCGGCGTTCTGTCGAAATAACGGGCTTGGCTAATGCAACATAAAAACTACACGTATTGCTGAACCAAACCAATTAAGGTATTGGCATCTTGCTCACCAGTTTGGCGCCATTTCATTTCGCCATTTTTATAGATCATAAAGGTTGGGTTTCCTTTTACACGCAAGGTATCTGCTAAGATTTCATTCTTTTTAATATCAATCTTAATTACCTTGGCTTTATCACCTAATGCAGCAGCAACATCCTTTAACGTATCAAGGTTGTTTTCTTCGTTGTCCCAGTCGAAATAGAAATCTATCAACACGGGTTTTTCTACATTAATTAACTCTCCAAATTTTGTCATAACATCAAGTTTTTAGGGGAAAAAACTGACAAACAATTCGTTTGCCTAACTACAAATATACTAATTCTAAACAAACCGGCTGATTATCAAGCTTTTTTCAATTCTATAACGGTTACTTCTGGCCAAATTCCGACTCTTCCCGGAAAGGCATGATAACCAAATCCTCTGTTTACATTAATAAATCTACCTGCTTCTTCATACAATCCTGCCCATTGCTTATACACATATTGAGAAGGGCTCCAGCGAAAGAAACCAGGAATCTCAATTCCCATTTGCAACCCATGTGTGTGTCCGCTTAAGGTTAAGTGATATTTAAAATCGTTCTCTTTTACTTCTGCATCCCAATGGCTTGGATCATGGGTCATTAAAATTTTAAAGTCCTCTTTTGCAACACCAGCCACTGCTTTCTCTAAGTCACCTGCTTGTTTAAATCCTTTTCCCCAGTTCTCAACCCCCACTAAAGCAATTCTCTGCCCCTCTTTTTCAATATAGCGATGCTCATTACACAACAAATCAAAACCAATCTTTGGATGCAGCTCTTTTATTTCCTGGAAATTCTTCTTTTTATCAGCATCAGAATCCCAATCTACATAATCACCATAATCATGATTCCCTAAGATGGAGTATTTTCCAACGGGTGCTTTAAGCTTTCCAAAAACATCAATCCAGTTATCCATTTCATCAGCTTTACTATTCACAATATCTCCAGTAAATAAAATCATATCAGATTTCTGCTCATTGATCATATTTACACCATATTCTATCTTCTCTTTATTGGTAAAGCTCCCAGAATGTATGTCAGAAAATTGGGTAATGGTAAATCCATCAAAAGCATCTGGCAGATCTTTAAATGACAATTGGTATTTTAATACTTTGTAATTGTGCTTCCCTTTTGTAATTCCATATAAAAACCCTGCAAAAGGGAGCGATGCCAAGCCTAATGCTAATTGAGATATAAATTTTCTTCTTCCTGCCAACGGTTTGGTTTCGCCAGCGGACAAATAAGAAATCGTTTTTTGAAATACGCGTACTACATCTTCGCCAAACATGGTTATTAAAATTAATGCTTTCGGAATCAAGGTTGTTAACAACAAACCTACCGCCCATTGAAATTCTTTTGTTTGACTTGCGTTTCTAGGGGTTGTAAACAATACATAAAATAAGTTGGCATAAATTGCGACTCCAATAAGCAGCCAAATCCACTTAATCGCTTTGTTTTTTGTCAATGTTTTAATGGCTTGAAAGGTGTAAAATTCTACGACAAAAAGAATTACAGAAACTATTAATAAAGGAATTAACCAACGTGGCATATATTGAATTTTAAAAAATTTCTCAAATATACTGGTTAAATACACAAACTGTTTTAACATGCTGTTAAAGTTTTGTAGCTTTACTGCGGAGTCCTCTGCGGCACCTTTTTAAAATAATAAGGCGTACCTATATAAGTATCAACGCCTTTAAAAATTACACCATCACATGGCTGATAAAAAAAGACTATTTCTACTCGATGCATTCGCATTAATTTTTAGAGGATATTACGCATTTATAAAGAATCCAAGAATCAATTCTAAGGGCATGGATGTTTCTGCCATTTTAGGGTTTACAAATTCGTTATTAGATGTTATCAAAAGAGAAAAACCAGACCATATTGCGGTGTGTTTTGATCGTGGTGGATCTGTGGCTAGAAAAGAAGCGTTTCCAGAATACAAAGCCAACAGACAAGAAACTCCAGAAGCTATTAAAATTGCAGTACCATATATAGAAGAAATTTTAAAAGCAATGAACATTCCGGCTGTTATCAAGGCTGGTTATGAAGCGGATGACATTATTGGAACGCTTGCTAAAAAAGCAGAAAAAGAGGGCTATACTACGTTTATGGTTACGCCAGATAAGGATTTTGCGCAGTTGGTTTCTGAAAACATTTTTATGTACCGTCCTCGTTTTGGTGGTGGATATGAAACCTGGGGAATTCCAGAAGTTCAAGAAAAATTTGGCGTTGAAGATCCGATACAAGTCATTGACTTTTTAGGAATGATGGGCGATTCTGTGGATAATATTCCTGGATTACCCGGAGTTGGTGAAAAAACAGCTAAGAAATTCCTAGCCCAATATGGTTCTATGGAAAATTTATTAGCCAATACTGCCGACTTGAAAGGAAAAATGAAAGAGAAAGTTGAAGCGAGTAAAGAACTAGGGATTCTTTCTAAAGAATTGGCAACAATTATGCTAGATGTACCTGTGGAGTTTCATGAAAAAGACTTTGAGTTTTGTGGGCCAGATTTAGAAAAGATAAAAGAGATTTTTGGAGAATTAGAGTTTAGGCGACTTACAGATAACCTGATAAAAACCTATGCAAACTCTAGTATTGGAGAAAGTGCCACAGGCACTTCTGACACATCCACACAATCAATACCTCTTACTCCGCCTAGCTCTCAAACTGCTAGTAATGGTCAGTTTGATTTATTTGCTGCTCCAGGAACTGGAACTGTTTCTGAAGAAGAAGTTGAAAGCGGCCTAAAAACTATTGCCAAGAAGAATCATTTCTACCAATTGGTAAACACACCCTTATCGAGAAAGCTTTTATTAAAAAAATTATCGCAACAAACTGCTGTTTGTTTTGATACCGAAACTACGGGTTTAAAAGCCTTAGAAGTGGCATTGATTGGAATTTCTTTTTCTTGGGAAACAGGAAAAGGCTATTATCTGTCTTTTCCAGAAGATCAAGAAGAAACAAAATCGATATTGGCAGAATTTAAATCGTTTTTTGAAAATGAAAATATCGAAAAGATTGGACACAATTTAAAATACGACATCAAAGTATTGTCTACGTACAACATGCCTGTAAAAGGGAAATTGTTTGACACCATGATTGCGCATTATTTAATCAATCCAGACATGCGTCATGGAATGGATGTACTTTCTGAAACCTATTTAAACTACCAACCGGTTTCTATTACCGAATTGATTGGTAAAAAAGGAAAGAATCAATTGTCTATGCGCGATGTTGAATTGCCTAAGCAAACAGAATATGCGGTTGAAGATGCAGATATTACCTTGCAATTGAAAGAACATTTTACCAAAGAATTAGAAAGCGGGAATGTAACCAAACTGTTTAATGATATAGAAACGCCATTGGTTGCTGTGTTAACAGCCATGGAAATTGAAGGAATCAACTTAAACACCGACTTTTTAAAAGGATTGTCTGTTGATTTAGCCGATGATATTAATCGCTTAGAAAAAAGTGTCTTTGAACAAGCTGGAGAAGAATTCAATTTGGCATCTCCAAAGCAATTGGGAATTGTTTTGTTTGAAAACATGAAACTGGTTGAGAAACCTAAAAAGACCAAAACGGGTCAATATGCAACCTCAGAAGATATATTGAGCAACTTGGCAAAAGAGCATCAAATTATTAGAGACATTCAAGAGTACCGTCAGTATAAGAAATTACAAAGCACCTATGTTGATGCATTGCCAAATGAAATCAACCCAAAAACTGGCAGAGTGCACACTGTATATGCCCAGGCAGTAGCAGCTACGGGTAGATTGAGTTCTAACAATCCTAATTTACAGAACATTCCAATTAGAACAGAACGCGGAAAACAAGTGCGTAAAGCCTTTATTCCACGCGATGAAAACCACCTGTTATTAGCAGCGGATTACAGCCAGATTGAACTGCGAATCATTGCCGCCTTAAGTAATGAGGAAACCATGATTGAAGCCTTTAAAAATGGTGAGGATATTCATGCATCTACTGCCGCAAAAGTATTTGGTGTTCCTTTAGAAGAAGTAACCAGAGAACAACGTAGCAATGCTAAAACTGTGAATTTTGGAATTGTCTATGGTGTTTCTGCTTTTGGCTTAAGCAATCAAACAGATTTGAGTAGAAAAGAGGCAAAAGCATTGATAGATACCTATTACGAAACCTATCCAAAGTTGAGAAGTTATATGGCAGACCAGGTAGATTTTGCTAGAGAAAACGGCTATGTAGAAACCGTTTTAAAAAGACGTAGGTATTTAAAAGACATCAATTCTCAAAACGCCATTGTTCGTGGTGCTGCAGAACGTAATGCTGTAAATGCACCCATACAAGGAAGCGCTGCAGACATTATAAAACTAGCCATGATTAACATTCACAATCGTTTTGAAAAGGAGCAATTCAAATCTAAAATGCTACTACAGGTACATGATGAATTGGTTTTTGATGCCCATAAAGACGAATTGGAAATTATTAAACCAATTATCAAAGAAGAAATGGAAAACGCCTATAAAATGACGGTTCCTTTAGATGTAGAAATGGGCATTGGACAAAACTGGTTGGAAGCACATTAGTTTATAGATTAATTTTTTAAACAAGACTATGATCCTAAAAAACGTTCTCCTCTTTTCAAATGTAAAAAAATGCCTGTTTTTTTTATTGATTAGTGGCGCTGTTTTTTCGCAAAACATAGCCACCAAAAATGGTGATTTTGTAGATAATAAAGAACGTACAATAACTTTTAGAGGTATCAATGTTGCTGGAAGTAGCAAAATCCCTTTTTCTAATAACTGTAATAAAAACACATCTCTTTGTAAAGATGTTTCTTTTATAGGAAGACCATTTCCTTTAGAAACTGCAGATTTTCATTTGAGAAGACTACAACAATGGGGATTTAATCTCATTCGGTTAATTGTTACCTGGGAAGCTTTAGAGCATGAAGGCCCTGGAATTTATGACCTCAAATATATTGAGTATATCACAAAAATTATTAAAAAAGCAGAAAGCTATGGATTAAGCATCGTTATTGATCCACACCAAGATGTATGGAGCCGCTTTACTGGAGGAGATGGCGCTCCATTATGGACCCTAGAGATGGCTGGCTTTAATACTCAAAATTTTAATGAAACCAATGCTGCTTTGGTCTATGAAGATTATACCGCAGAGATTCCATCAATGATATGGCCAACTAATTATACCAAACTCGCATCAGCAACTATGTTTACTCTTTTTTTTGGGGGTAAAGATTTTGCACCTAAAACAAAAATTAACGGCATTAATATCCAAGAGTTCTTACAGCAACATTATATTGCTGCTTATTTAAAACTTGCAAACGCCTTGAAATCATTGCCAAATGTAATAGGGTTTGAAGTAATGAATGAGCCTCACCCTGGTTGGATTGGTCAAAAATCACTCTCCAATTACTCAAGATTTCCACTCAGAAACAACGCAACGCCTACGCCTGCACAAGCTATGGAATTAGGTGCTGGTAACACGTTAGAGGTTGCAAACTGGAAAGTTGGTCTTTTAGGCATAAAAGAAGCTGGAACAGTTCACTTAAATCTTCAAAAATTAAGCGCATGGAAAAACGATAGTTTAGACATCTGGAAAAAACATGAAGTTTGGAAACGAATTGATACTGCTTTTGTCATTCAAAAAGACTCCTATTTTTCATCTTTAAATGACACCGCCATAAATTTTAGTCAAGATTATTATGTGCCCTTTATTTTAAAGTTTACAGAAGCAATCAGAACTCAAATGCCCAATACACTCATTTTTATAGAAAAGCCATTTAACAGTTCTTTTCCAGAAATTGAAAACGTGGATAATCTAGTAAATGCAACACATTGGTATGACCAAATAACCTTGATAAAAAAGCGATTTTTTTCTTGGGTCACTTTAGATCTCGCAACAGGTTCTCCGGTTTTTGGGAAAAAGAATATTGATGCTCTTTTTACTAAAAAATTGGCTAAAATAAAAGCGTTTGAAAAAAAACTAGGAATAAACGCTGCATCATTAATTGGAGAATTTGGAGTTCCTTTTGATTTAGCTAATAAGGCATCTTACAGCAACTCTTTTTTTGACGGTTCTAATTTCAATGATCAGAATCTAGCCTTAGATAGAAGTATGCGGGCGTTAGAATCGAATCAATTGAGTTCTGCACTTTGGAACTATACTCCCGACAATAAAAATAGGTATGGCGATCTGTGGAACGGTGAAGATTTATCTGTTTTTAGTAAAGATCAAATAATTTTAGATAAATCGAACGCCATTAATAATGGAGGACGCGCCTTAAGAGCTGTTGTTAGACCATCGGCACCTGCCGTAGCTGGCAAAATAACACATTCTCATTTTGATATTCAAACAGGAATCTATACGTTACAATTTAATTCATCGAAGTTTGAAGGCCCCCTAAATACAGCTACAAAGATTGTATTACCTCCATATTATTTTGATGAAGGTTTTGACGTAGAACTCTCTGACGGGAAACTTGTAGCTTCAAAGAACCCTATAGTATGGTATTACTACCCAAACCCTGATACAGAAGAGCATTCTATTCGCATTATTCCCCTAAAAAAACCAGCAATAATTTGGTCAATAAATTATTGGTTGTTATTTATATCTTTAAGTGTTGTTGTATTTATATATAGAAGCGTTAAAAGAAAGCGAAGACTCAAAAAAATTAATAAAGAGCAATAAAATATTTATACTGAAAATGGAACTAGATTATATTGAAAACGTAAATGAGCATGAAGAGAATGTGGTTCGGTTGTACAACTTTAACAAAGCCGAAGCGATTCTATTTAGAGACTTAATTAAAGAGGTTATCATTAACAACAAGAAAAGATTGGATTTATCTGAAGTTGATTTTATAACACCACGAAATTGTAATTTAATTTTCGGTTTGTTTAACTCTGATGAAGGCATTTTAACCAAAGACAACGAAACTTTTTTTTGTGTGCTAACACTAGAAAGCTATGTACACATGGTTGAACTTATAGCACCTTTTTGCAAAAAAGAATCTAGAGGCTATCAATATTTATATGATGTAGACACCCCAACAGACCTATTATTTTCTCCCACTGCTAGTTGGTAACACCACTTGGTGCATTACACTAAACCAATAGAAAACCACTACAGAAGGTACTCGTTTTAGGCTTTTGAACCCCTTTTTGTTGGATACATAATTTGCTGTTCTTTAAATTCTGAAATCTCTTGTTTTAGCGAGGTATTGATTTTTAAAATAAGGTTGTTTTGAAATTTTAAAATACTCAATAAATCATGCATGGCGTTTAAGTTTTCTAACTGCGCAAAAACAATCTCTTCTAAATGGGCTTTGGTGTATCTTTTTTTCATAACATATTTTTTTGATTCCTAACTCACTACATACTACTCGTTTTACGATATTAATGCGGCGTATAGCGAAACAAATATAGCTTAAAAAGAATAATTATTCGAAATTTTAATTAACTAAATTTACTTTAATTGCTATTTATATAACATAAAACGATTCAAATGAGCTCTAAAAAGCAAATAAATAGAATAAGAGTTGTCCTTGCAGAAAAGGATCGAACTAACAAGTGGCTCTCAGAAAAAGTTGACAAAAACAGAACTACCGTTTCTAGATGGTGCACCAATGATATGCAACCTTCTTTAGAAACACTCATTGCAATTGCCAATGCTTTGGATGTTGATGTACGGGAATTAATACTGTCAACAAAAAAATAGGAGTAAAATAATAGGAATGTAGTTGCTTATCGGCATACTGTCTCTTGCAAAAACAGAAAGTATTTTGGACTCAAAAATAAACCACAACACACTGATTAACAACAACTAAACAAACATGAGCATATATTTACATATACCACATATACAGGATACATAAACGTTGTGCGTAAGTTGAAAAATGAACTATAAAAAGATAATTAAATACGGAATTGGACTTTTAATCCTTGAAATTATACTTCTAGGATATTGGACTTATCAAATGGAACCTGATCCAAGTGTTTCAATTGGAATTGTAATTATTGTACCTTTTCTATTCGTACTGAATATTTTAATCGGAATTCTTTTCTATTTCTTTAAAAGTAAACTATCGAATCTCTTTTTTATAAATTCAATTGTCTGTCCATTAATATTTTTTGGAATCTGGAATTTATGGTTTATGAATTATCACGACCGAATATCAGAACGGTTTGACTTTGTTATCGGAGAGAAAAACTATGAAATTAGTCTATCGAAAGAATCTGACTACTTTTCTATTTCGGATATGACAAACCAGCCAAATGGTTCGACAACTGGACTATATTTTGGCAAATATGAAAGAAAGAGAGATACTATTAAATTAACTGATGGAAAAACGAAAATGTTTATAGTTGAAAGGAAATTAATCGGATTTCCAGAAAAACCGAATGAAATAAAATTGAGCGAATCGGAATAAAAAAACCTACGCACAACAACGGTTATAATTCATTGTGGTATTGTAACTGAAAAGAAAATTAGAACTATATTTAAACTTTAAAGAATGTTATGAAAGATTCGTTGTCACAGTTTTTATTTGGCCTAAAAAGTGCCTCAGCACCTTTACGGTCAGATGTCGGCACACTCGGGATGAAAGCCAAACAAAACTGTCAATCCACAACGCAATCATAACCAATACCGTTGTAAACAATTAAACGAAATCCTGTGAATTATAAGATTGGAAAACCAAAAGATTTAGATTCAATAACTGAAAAAGATGTTATAGAAAATAATATTTGGTTATGGACTTGGGAAGCTGGAATAGAAGGAGATTTTGATGAAACTTGGCAAGTTCCATTAATTGGAATTAAAAATATAACGAACGAATTTAATTCACCTATAATTACTTTAAGAATTGCAGAAACTAAAATAATAGCATCTGCAACTCTTGATTATAATGAAAAGAAAATTTATGGAATTGCTTTTTGGAAAAATAATGAATGGAAATCCATTGAAGAATATTCAAAATCAGGTTCTATAAAGTTTGAGTCAATAATCAAAATAAACGGAATTGAAAAAACCGAGTTTATAATGAATGACAAAAAAAGTGATGAAGCATTTATAAAAAAAGAGAATATAAATTCTTGGTGGAAATTTTGGAAATAAATTATAAAAAATAAAAATTGAATTAGGAAATGTTGAAGTTATCTATCCAAATGAAGAAACAGCATAAACAAGAAAATTTAAAATAAGAACAGACGGAGAAATTCTGCACTTTGAATTTATTGATCCAAAAATTGAATCTGGGAGTTTTCATTTAGAAAAAGATCAAGTAGAATTATTAGTTGACACCTTAAAGGTAATATTGAAAAACAAACTAATTGAATAAAACTGTTTACAACAAAGTGTATAGTTAATTGCTATTACTTGTTAACCAAAGGTAAGTGATTTTTTATAAAGTTAGTATTTAACTGAGAAAATTGTACATTTAAACACGCAACAAACCATACACCGAACGTTACCCAACATTATAGAAATTGTAAAATCCTGAAATAGGTTGACTAAAATTTAAACACTTTTAGTTAAACTATGGACACAAAGACAAAACAACCCTGCCGAAAAAAGAACTACAATAAAGTCGGCTTCGAACTCAAATTATTCATCATTGACCAAATTCATAATGGACGTATTTCTGTCAATTATGCTGCTAAGAAATATGATATTTCTAGACCAACTATTCAGTACTGGATTAAAAAATATAGTACTTTAGAGCAAAAGAAATTAGGCATGAGTAAACAAGACGAAATTAAAAGACTCAAAGAGAAAATTGAAGAGTTGGAATTTGTAAAAGATTTTCAACAAGATATTATTGCTGACATGGAACTCATTACTGGAGTCGATATGTCAAAAAAGTCATTGCCCAAAACATTAGCAGACGAGATTCAAAAAAAGAAGCAAGACCGTTTAAAAGAAAATGGTTAATTCAATGTTTTGGGATTAGCAAACAGGCCTTTTACAAACGCCTACAATCTCATCGAATAAAGCAAAATAACGAGCTCATATTAATTCAATTGGTCAAACAGTGCCGTAATAAGATTGGACAACAATTAGGCGCTAAAAAACTCTATCATGAATTAAAAAGGGATATTGATAAAAATGGAATCAAAATGGGTAGAGATAAATTCTATTCTTTCTTAAGAAGCCATAGATTACTGGTGCCCAGAACAAAAAGATATCATATTACAACAAACTCTAATCATCACTTCTATAAATATAAAAACCTTGTATCAAACAAAGTTCCAACCAGAGCTGAACAACTTTGGGTAACGGATATAACCTATATAAAAACACAGAAAGGCCATAGTTATTTAGCTTTAGTAACCGATGCATATTCTAAGAAGATAATGGGATATAAATTAGATTCACATATGAGAACATCACTTTGTATAGATGCGCTGAAAATGGCACTTAAAAACCGTAAATATCCCAATGAAAAACTAATTCATCATTCTGATAGAGGGTTACAATACTGCAACCCAACCTATACCCTATTTGCTGAGTCAAATGGTCTAACAATGAGTATGACTGAAAAATATGACCCCTATGAAAATGCAATTGCAGAGAGAATTAATAGAACTTTAAAATATGAATATGGTTTGAAACTAACCATTAAAAACACTAATTTAGCACAGAAGATTACAAAAAGAGCTATAAATATTTACAACAATCTTCGTCCACATTTAAGTCTCGATTTAAACACGCCAAAGCAGGTACACATAAATCAAAATATTGACTATAAATCGTATCGAAGAAATAAAACAAAACTGGAATTATTAACCTTATAAAATCACAAAAAAAGGTCAACCTATTTCAGGACAATACA
>Ga0209395_1001558_pt1 | contig 31773 bp, 24 predicted proteins | sample GOMGulsemesocosm_3_FD_184635 | JGI IMG/M metagenome (GOLD analysis project Ga0209395, IMG submission 184635) | Methane-oxidizing microbial communities from mesocosms in the Gulf of Mexico - GOM9D Gulf of Mexico (SPAdes) (version 2) | ecosystem: Environmental > Aquatic > Marine > Cold seeps... | reverse complement strand
AAGATATACGCTTGAATATCACCACCACTAAGTTGTGCGTTATCGGCACGATCGATAGACTGATTAAGATACCCCTTTAACTTGATTAATTGGTCCAGGTTTAATGCTGCTGGCCGTCCGGGATGTTTTTTATCGATTAAACCTGCTAGGCCATTGGTTAAGTATTTACTGATCCAGCCATTGACACTCGTTCGGCTAACTTTTAAATACTGAGCAATCTGATAACGCGATTTGCCTTCGTTAAAATGGATTATCGCGAGCAGTTTTAATTTCATTCTGGCGTTTTTCTCTTTTTTAACCAAAATATTAAGATCTACTTTCCCTGTGATCGGTATATTCATCGGTTATATTCCTCGATCTAAATGATAAATATCTGGCCTTAACTGTAATGTGCCACCGGAATCGACCCAGCTGGTGTGATAGGTGATAAACACGGGTAGCGGCTGTGACAACGAAAAACTTTGCGTAGCATCTTTTCGCAATAAGCGTTGCATGTTTATGCTGTGGAGTTTGGGATCGGTTTTAAATAAATAATCACTGAGGTTGTTAGCATTGGCTAAACGAATACAGCCATGACTCAATGCCCGGCGGCTATTAGCAAACAAATATTTAGCGGGGCTATCATGTAAAAAAATAGCTTGGGTATTAACAATCAAAAATCGAAATTGCCCCAAGGCATTGCGAGGTCCCGCCGTTTGTACTAATCGGTAACGCTGTAATAAAGGGGCTAATCGTTGCAAGGCAGGATCTGGTATTGCTCGCCGCAGCGGATTAGTCAATGCGCCTTGGTGCAGTTCGAACCCTTGCCGATTTAAAAAGTCGGGTTGTTGGCGATGACGCGGCAACAGATCTGCGCGGATTATTGAGGTTGGCGGTGTCCACGTTGGGTTAATTGTTAATCGAGTTAAGGTGGTGGATAAGCGAGGAGTTGGCCAATCAGCACGGCCGACAATAACAGGCATCTTTAAAGCCAGTTCTCCTGCATGATATAACATCAACTGATATTGAGGAATGTTAACTCTTAGATAGCGCTCTGGCAGTTGTGCTGGTAACGAAAACCACCGCCACAAGTTAGTTTGCATTTGCCTGATCCGCGTGGTCGGTGTCACATTTAGCGCGTTGGTTGTTGCCTTATTTAACTGCCCGGTCGCGCCAAGGCCATGACGACGCTGGAATCGCTTTAAACCCTCAATAAGATCAGGATCAAAAATAGCGGTCCGCATTTCCCTTTCAACACCATCCCCACCAGAACCAGAACCAGTATCATTATCACGAACAGGCAGATCCCCGAACCATTGCAGCATGATTTTAAGTTGGCTTATTTGATGATGACGCTGACCGAGTCGATAATTTTTCGCTGTTAGCTTAGGCCATGGTATGGCACTTGATGATTGATACTGTTGGATCATCGCTCGAAGCCGGATCACCTGATCGTGCATCGGTAAGTGATGTTGTAAATATTGGGCTAGTTGAGCAACCGTTGTAATATTGGAAACCTCCGCGCCACCGTGCTGAGTGTTTAATACTTTAATCAAAGACAGTAGCTCAGAAGATAATCTTAATTGATCGCGTGACAGCGATGAATAGGCTAGTGGCTTGCCGCCTAAGTCTTGCTGCAACTGCTGTAACGACATCACCATCAGTTGATATTGGTTGTCACTTAAAACGTCTTTTTGTTCCAAAGTTCGAACGAGGCTTAAGGTTGCGATTTCTGCTGGAATTTCTGCAGGCATTTCTGCAGGCATTTGTGCTGTCGTTTGAGTTTGTGGCTGAGCAGGCGAACTAACAATAGTACTACGACACCCCGCACCCAAGGTACTCAACGCCATACAGAGTATTAATCGTTGCATCAGTAGCTGCATCATCAATTTACCCCCATGGCTAGTTATTCCCTAACAGCACTTCAACTCGCCTAACAACATGTTGTCTCATGGTATTTGGCGCAGTAAGCTTGGTACTTAATTGTAGTACATTCAAATGTAGCAATAGTTATACCAGCGGGATGTTGAGCGTAGGTTAAAACGGATTTAAGCTTTTTATATTTATAAAAATCATGTTGATAGCTATAAATTAGGCCTAAACAGAATAATGTAGTGGGCGATTTGTCATCTAGTTATTTCGACATTAATCCGATTAAGACGCTGCTGTTGCAATTTGCATCGCACAATTATAAAAATATCGATTTAAAAAGGATTTTAGGGGGTACAACGATGACCAAGGGGCTAGTTATCGTTGTGTTTAAGTTAGATTACTAGCCTAACTCTTGAAGGCTCAGACTTGTAATCTAAGTCTTGGAATCTCAGTCTTGAAATTTAATCGATCGGACATGGTGTTTAACTTAAAGCCAGCGACTTTAACTCGAGTGTATTAACAAACAACCTTGGATCACTAATTTTATCCAACATCGCGTTATCCGGTAGACAATCGTCGTCGACATAATCAGCAAAATTACCAGCGGGATCAAAAATTAAGATATCAAGTGATAACCTGTCCAAGCCGTATAAACCACGGTGGATCATATCTGCCGAAAAAACTAACAAGTCGCCGGCGGCTAAATTAATTTCTTTACCACCAGCGAGGTTTTCATTACTGTGTCTGCCCTTTTCTTCCTGGCGCACCGCTAGTTCTTCATCACTGTCCCAGCGCTTATGTGTGCCTGGAATTAGCTCCATGCCGAGTTCATCAAACAAAGGGACCCGCAAATGCAAAACTTGGGTTTCCTCAATCGCTTTTTTTTGCCCATCAACTTCATGATCATATTGACAATCTCGGTGCCAAAAGCTGTTTTGTTGTTGATTAAACGGGTTAAAGAATAATTGGGTATTCATAAAGGCTGGTTTAGTTGGGATAACCGAATCGACCACTGCCATTAGTTTTTGGCAACTGATAAAATTAAATAGCTTAACCCGATCGTCAGGTTCCAAATACTTGCTACCGGTAATTAACGATGAATTGAATGCATCTTCTTGATAAAAATCTTGGTTGTCATCTTTCCATAACTGATGAAATTTTAATATTACATTTCTCAGCACTGAAAGTTCAGACGGATTAAAGTAATTTCTAATGACAAAGTAACCTTGCTCATCATAACTACTGTTTAATTGACTACGATTTTCTACCATTAACGACCACTTTTCCACATATTATCAGCACAATATTGACGCCAAGATTTTAATGGCGCTATGCTATCAAATAACCGCGTGATTTTCATTAGCAGCATAGTGTTGATTGTGATTTACCGCTCATTCATTAAGGTTATTCGCTGCCCTCAAAGCTGCCTGAGGTCAGAAATAGTTTTACCGCGATTAGAGCCTCATGGCTGTGATGTATTTTGGTGTGGCTATAATGCAGGATCTTAAACTCATCCATATCAGGTGTTTTTACCGCTGAAATTTCGACTCGACCATCACTCGCGTTTGATAAAAACAACCGTCCGATAAGTCCCTGATTATGACTGCCGGCGATAAGTCCAATTTTAAAATTATGGTGCGATGTCAACGTTGGGTATTTAATATTAGGTAAAAGATCGGTTATCGGTTTAAATACCTTCGCGTATAAAGGAATGCAGTTAGCGATAGCTGCTAACTTAGATCCGCCATGTGGGGTTGCAATAAAGACACAGTGACCAACATTTTGTTGGTTGATACAATCAATCAATGATCGGGTTATAAGGCCTCCCATGCTATGGGCAACGTAATTGACGACATCAACGCTGTGCACAATGTCTTTAATCTGATGATAAAGCGCGTTACGGCACTGCTCAAGACTCCCGAATGTTGTCGGTAAATTTACAGCGAAAACATTAAAACCAGCCTGCCTTAGACCGGTCTCAAGATAAGCCATGTCCGAGATGTTTTTATTGAAACCATGGACAAGAATGGTAATCTCTGTGCTCACAACGACTTTATTCCTATGCTAGTGATATCAATTGTATTTAAATAATGGTGGTTGCTATCAACGTTTTTCAATAATGGATTTTTATGCGTATTATTTTTAGCTTGTTATGTATTTTTGCCGCTAATGCTGTGCTGGCAGAAAACATTAAACCATTTACGTCTGACGGCTGCAGTGTTTTTCCTGACGGTACATTTAGTCACAAAAAATTATGGTTGTCGTGTTGTACTGCGCACGATTACGACTATTGGCAAGGGGGTACCTATCAGCAAAGGCTGACTTCGGACCAGCAGTTGCGCCAATGTGTTGCTGAAATAGGAGAACCTCAAATTGCCAATCTGATGTTAGCAGGTGTTCGTGTCGGAGGCAGCCCTTATTTTCCGACGTCATATCGCTGGGGTTACGGTTGGCCATATCCACGTTGGTATCAGTCATTAACGGCTAATGAGCTGCAACAAATCGCGAACGAGAACAAACGATATCAACACTAACGACGCTAGCCATTCCTGGTTGCCTTAGTCATGTGATGGCTAGAAAATTACGCCCGCAGCACAGTTAAGATCAACAATAATAGTATTAGCTTGAGCTGTCTTTATCCATAAAGCGATAACCGATCCCCCGTGATGATTGAATAAGATGCGCTCGATTACCGAGTTTTTTGCGCAGTGATAACACCACGGTATCAACCACATTGCTCGCGCCTTCATAATGAATGTCCCATACTTTATCGAGCAGGCTTTTACGCGAAATAGCCACCCCTTCATTGTCAATCAACAATGCAAGGGTGCCGTATTCAAGCTTGGTTAAATCAACCCGCCCTTGTTGGGTAATCAATTGTCGTGCGTCTTTGTCAAATAATAACGGGGGCGCGCTAGCATCGTCGATATAATCAATTTCATTCATTAATGTACGAGAAATCCAGCCATCGATAGAGGCACGTCCAAAATAAAGAAAGGCGCTGGTATATTGATGTTGGTCGATAACTGGTTGATGCTCCAAAACCACAAAGCCTAGTCCTTTTGCGGCCATTGCATAAGGCTCAAAGTCTTCAATTGCCATATACACCTGATGTAAATCAGGACGCATACTAATGTAAGCGCGTTTTATGTCAACCCAACAGGCCGCTTGGATAGCACTATGATCTTCGCCGTGAAATCGTGATAACCAACGGCGAATGAACAGCGCACATGGTGTTTTTCCGTCAAGCTCGCAGTCTTGTAAATGTTGCAACCATAAACGGCAAATGGGATCGGCATTGAGTAATTTCTCGTTCATTTCGCTCGGTTTGATTAAACAATAAAATCCGACGACCAAATCGGATTGATCCCGTACGCAATGGAATACTTCAGGCGCGTGTTGCCACCATAATTGATACACCTCAAGCATGGTCAGTGGTTCGTATAGCTGTGCTATTTCCAAGATGGCGTGGATGTCGCCGCCCCTTGCTGGCTCGACACTGTACTCTCGACTGTCATTGGGTGGGAAAAAAGCATCACGGATCACCCAGTTATTAACCAGGTATATAATGTCCGCGGTATAGCGCCAGAGGTTATGATTGATAACATTTTTCATTTCGTAGCGTAATACCCGCCAAGCATCTTGCCGTAATTGGCTATATTTAGCGGGCTCTCTCGCCTCAAGGCTTACCGCCAACGCTTTTTTTAATACGTTATGTAAACTCAGTCCATCGGACCGGCACTCAACAAAATTTATTTTGGTCAGTTGCTGATAGAGTGCACCGTGGTATTGATCGCCAAGCATGCCTGCCAGCACTGAATTCGTTAGGCGCCTCACCACCGACATTGCTTCAATCGCTTGTCTAATGACCGGATCCTTGATGTCTTCTAAAAAATAATTAGCGAGCGTACGAACAACATCATCGACGGGTAAATTGGTCAGGTTACGCCCTGGCTGTTCTAAGATAGTGGCAATGGCGAGGCGCAGCACTAGCGGGTAACCATTAGCAAACTGATTGACATCAACGGCTAATTGTTCGCTAAGCCCAGCATGTTTGAGGCAGATTACGGCATCGTTAAAAGATAACGTGTCGAGTTTTAGACTGCTAAAACGGAAGTTTGAGTCTTGAATTAACCATAATCGGTCTGGTGGTACCCGGCCACTTAATACTAACTTTAGCCAACCTTGCAGCTGTGGCATAAAGTGGCGTCGTAACCAAGTCTCTAATAAACCAAAGGCTTCAAAACTATCGAGGATCAGTAATACTGGTGTATTTTGCAGACTTAAATGAGTTTTTAGTTCGGTCAAGCTTTGCGCTTGTGTTGCTAGCGGCTCAGACAATTGCCGAGATAAGGCAGCGATAAATGCCGTTGTGGTCGGTTCAATTGACTCACAATCAAGATAAATAATTTTGGTTGGGGTTGGACAGCTTTGATGTTGCTTAATCAGCGCTTTGAGTAAGGTTGACTTACCAATGCCTGCTAAGCCATACAAACCGATAACGTCTTCACTTTTTTCGGCCAATATATTAGTTAGAAAGATTAACTCTGCTTGGCGACCATAAAAACCGATTGGATATTCACTTTCACTAGTCATTGATTTGCCCTCTGAGCCTATCTAATCATAGTAGCTCGAATAAATCATGTTGTTCATAGAATCCTCACCAAAATCTCATCAATAAAAAAATTCAGCCTGTTACGCTAATAATTCAAAGGTAATGAGGAGATACACCATGCCAGCAATCGAAATTAAAGTGATAAAAAACGTATTTTCAAGTCAGCAAAAGCAACAGGTTATCAGCCAAGTAACGCAAGCGATTATTGATGTTATTGGCACCGATACACCCGCAGTACGGCAAGTTTGCAGCTGTTTAATAATCGAAGTCGAAGAAGGAAATTGGGGCATTGGTGGTACAGGATTAACCGCTGCTGATGTGCACCACTTGGTGCATGGCACTAGCGGCACTTAGCTATTGTCCTGTAACAACATAATGAGGTAAATATGATGAAGTATAAGACACAAGCAATGGTTGCCGCACTCTCAATGGTGCTGATGTTACAGCCGGTAGCTGCCAACGAGCAACAAGCACAAATAGCATTGGCGCAAAGTGGTGCTCACTCGGGCTTATCCCAACACGCCACGATCATAGGTTTCGACGGTAAAGTGCTAAAAACAGGCACCAGCCAATGGACATGTATGCCTGGCATTCCGTTAAGACCCGGCGACACTCACCCTATGTGCAACGACCCAGTATGGAACAAAGTGTTACAAGCTGCTAAGAGTGGCGAAGGCTTCACTCTAGACCGCATTGGAATATCCTATATGCTGCAAGGGGATGCTCATGTTAGCAATAGCAGCCCGAGCGCCAAAGATCCCAATAATGGCGATGTATGGGTGCAAGAAGGTCCACATATCATGGTTATTGTACCTAAGGAGTTATTAAAAGGCGTTTCTGATGACCCTTTCAATGGTGGCCCCTATGTGATGTGGAAAGACACCCCCTTCGCGCATATCATGATCCCTGTGCCTAAACCTTAGCGCAGATCCTTTAAATAGATATACCATCTACAGCTCTGCTGCATTAATTAGGCGAATTTCACTAATTAGTACAGCAGAGGTAAACTGGGTCTAATTTAGCAGGTTACTAGATTGCTCATATACATACCCTCTAACTATTCCCTCTAATGATTCCCTCTAATTGGGCACGATAATATCGATTGTAAAATTGATCGCGGTCAATGCTTACCTTGTAATTAAGCACAAGATATTAATAGTTATTAATATTAAAAGGACAATTACATGAAAGCTGCAGTAATAAACGAATTTAAAGGCCAATTGAGCATCGAAGATCGACCAATCCCTATTGTTGGTGCCAAAGATGTATTAGTTAAAATACATGCGTGCGGGGTGTGCCATACCGATCTTCATGCCTGCCATGGCGATTGGCCTGTTAAACCAACATTACCCCTAGTGCCAGGCCATGAAGGGGTTGGTGAAATTATGAAAATTGGTACTGAAATTCACCACCTTAAAATCGGCGACCGAGTTGGGATCCCTTGGTTGTATTCAGCCTGTGGTCAATGTGATTATTGTCTACAAGGTCAAGAAACGCTTTGTTTGTCGCAACATAATTCGGGTTATTCGGTTGATGGTTCCTTTGCCCAATATTGTCTGGCCAATGGTGAATACGTGGTTAAAATTCCGGATGGTTTGAGTTATGTTGATGCCGCACCGTTATTTTGTGCTGGCGTGACCACCTACAAAGCCTTAAAAGTCAGTACGGTAAAACCTGGTCAATGGATGGCGATAGTCGGCGTGGGTGGCTTGGGTCATTTGGCTATTCAATACGCGGTTGCAATGGGCATGAACGTTATTGCGGTTGATACCGGTAAAGATAAGATGGCACTGGCCAAAAAACTGGGTGCGGTTCATTGCATCGATTTTATGCAAGACAAGCCATCAGAAAAAATTAACCAGTTAGTCGGTGGCGTTCATGGTGTAGTTTGCACAGCAGTGTCTAAAGTAGCGTTTGAAGAGTCTTATAAGTCTGTTCGTCGAGGCGGTACTTTTGTGTTAGTTGGCCTACCCCCTGAAGAAATGCCATTACCTATTTTTGATACTGTGCTCAACGGCATTAAATTAGTTGGTTCAATTGTAGGTACCCGTCAAGATCTCAATGAATGCCTCCAATTTGCCGCTGATGGCAAGGTAAAAGCGATTGTTGAAGTAAAATCGATGAGTGATATCAATGAAATATTTAACGACATGGCACAAGGAGAGATCACCGGACGTATTGTGCTAAGTATGGATTAGCACTCGCTTAAAACGACGCGTGTTAGCTGAGCCACCCAATATTGAATACAATCAGCTTAATAATTCATTTTGGATGGGTCAGCCCGTGACAACATCACCCTGTCATTTATAAAAAACGCCGACATTACGTCCCTGGCTCTTCGCTTGGTATAAAGCTTTATCCGCTTGTTCCAGCAACATTTTTACACTGTATTTCACTGGCGCTAACGAAAAATCTTGATAGATTGCAGCACCACTACTGATGGTTAAATATTGTGATACGGTGGATCCTGGGTTTGGGATTTTAAGTTTTTCAATACTGTTAGTTAACTGAGCCATTACCTGAGCGACCCTTTTTTTATCCGTGTTAGTCAAAATGACGACAAATTCTTCACCACCATATCGTGCAACAAGATCATCTACGCGTTTTAGCTGACTGCTAAGGGCTTTAGCGACCTGCTTTAGTGCTTCGTCTCCCGCTAAATGTCCTTGTGTATCGTTATACTTTTTAAAATAATCGATATCGAGTAACACGATGGCAATTTCGGTGTTGCTGCGCTGCGAACGCGCCCAGCTTTTTTGCAACGCCACATCGAAGGCTCTGCGGTTTGCAATACCGGTTAAACTGTCCGTTAAGCTTTGCTTTTTAAGCTGCTCTTGTTGCTTATTTATTGTCGAAATCAACTGGTTGAAACCATTAAATAAAATACGCAATTCTTTAATTGCGATATCTTCCGGTAATGACTCAAGACGACTCGTGTCGAGCATCTGTTCTATTTTCTTAGCCCCAATATTGACGGGGCTAACCAGATAGGCAGTAACTAATAAATGCATCGCCAAAGGAATAAGCATGATCAACAATAAGGTCATAATGAATTTGCTATCGACCAAAGGTGGTGACGCTGAAGTGAGGTGGGTAATACTAAGTAATAATAACGGCTGTTGGTTGATATCGACCAATATCCGCTGACGAGTAAAACCAAAAGGGTCGCCCTGGAGCTGTCCTTTTAGCTGTGGGATTAGCGCCGCTTGTTCAGCTTGTTCAGCTTGATCAATCAAGGTTAATTCGAGTTTAAGCTGGGTGAACTTGGCCAATAACGATACCAACGATGGCCTAATTTTTTTAACAAAAACCAGTATGCCGACATTCTCGCCACTCTTGTCTGAATTGCGTATCTGAGTCGCGGAAAACATTACTGCACCTTGTTTTGTTCTGATAAAGCCTGTTTTACTGGCGAGTAATTGCTGACCAGTAGGATAAAGCTGTTGCATATTGAGCGATGCCAGCAAATTAACCCAGTCAAAATCTAGCGAGTACTTCTTACTTGAGTCATACCCCTTATGCCATACCACATTGAATTTTTCATCGATATAGAGCGCACCGTCAATCTTCAAGGATATAAAGGTATCATCAACAAAATTAGTATTAATAAATTTAGGATCATGCTGCGTTATATAGCGGTAGCTGTCGTCCCAAACGGCATAGTCGTAGTTGATGGTCGCTAAATAATCTTGCTCGCGTTGCAGGGTCAAATATAATGTCGAGAGCTCTCTTTGCTGAAAGCTACTGATTTCCTGCTTTAACTTGGGAATTTCTACCAATTGTCGATAACCAAACAGAACCGTCACTATGCACATAGCTAAACATATTGAATAAACGCTAGTAAACTTTTGCAAGCTCATAATTTAGCAACCTCAAGGTCCGTGTACCGCTAACTTTAAACTATAGGCGAAGATATTATTGAGGTCTAATTCCAATATACATTATATTCATATTCATGTTGTGCACTAGGGTAGCTAAGCAGCACCTGTCGCTTCGCAAAGCAAAATATTAATAGCGCATAATAAAGTTAAAGACTCTGTTTTGGTGCAGGTGTTGGTACAGTTTTTACGAGTAACAACATGATTAATATTTGTATAGCTAAGTCAGAGGTTTAGTCGTTGCATGTCAATAAAAACACCCGCTACCACTCACCCACACCCCAGCATAAACACATAAAAATCAATGAGTAGCATGTAAAGAATAAAACAAGTAATTCGTGTTTTTTTGAGTTATTTTTGATGCTGCAGCAGCAAAAACTCTTGTATACTTAGACCTTACGCTTGTCGACATTCAATAGTGATTTTTCGGAAAGGACCTCCAGTGGCAGCCATTACTTCGGAGAGAATTTATGTTAACTGAACCAAGCTCAAAGTCCTTTCTCTATGTTTTATTGATAATTTTTATGAGCCCGTTATGTTTTTCAGCATCCACTGCGGGCAACAATGTTGTTGAGCCTCCCTTTCAATACTTAACTCCACCACTGCTTAATGCCGATCAACGATTTTTACCAACCCAGCTAATAGTGAGATTAAAACCACAACAATCGCTAACTGAGGGGGCCAGTCTTGATTCGTTATTTAGCTTGTTTTATTTTCAGACCGGTGAACGCCTTAGCTTAGTCCGTGAACTTGCTTTAAATAGGCGCTTTGTCGTGACGTTGACCAAGGGGAAATCGCCTACACAAATTAGCTATATGATTAAATTGTTACAAGCATTTTCACAGGTTGAGAGTGTCGAAGAGGATATTATGTTACGCCACACGGCGTCACCTAACGATACGCTCTATAGCCAACAATGGCCGCTATTTGAATTGATGGCAGGCATTGCAGCTGACGAGACATGGCCCCACAGTACAGGTAATAACGCCATTGTGGCGATATTAGATACAGGTTATACGGATCATCAAGATTTAACCGGTTCTTTAATTGCTGGTTATGACTTTATTACCGATATTAGCATCGCTAATGATGGCAATGGTCGCGATAGTGACGCCCATGATCCGGGCGACTGGATGGAGTCATGGGACTGTGGCGTTTTTAATCCGCCCAACTTTGTGCCAAGCAGCTGGCATGGCACCCACACCATGGGTACGGTCGGGGCTGTAGCAAATAATAACCGTGGCATCGCTGGCGTGGCTTTTCACAGCAAAATTGTTCCGGTACGAGTATTGGGCAAGTGTGGAGGGCGTACTTCTGATATTACCGATGCCATCATCTGGGCATCCGGTGGCAGCATTAGTGGCGTGGCAAACATCATTCAACCGGCCAATATTATTTCCATGAGTTTAGGTGCAAATGGTAGTTGTAGCCCAGCGTTTCAGGCGGCCATCAATACGGCCATTAACAATGGCAGTGTGGTGATCGCGGCAGCGGGTAATGACCAGCAAAATTTTGTTAACCACCAGCCATCAAATTGCAGTGGCGTAATTTCGGTAGCCAGCACCGACCGCCAAGGCAATCGAGCTTATTACTCTAACTACGGTAACGTTACTATTAGTGCCCCAGGAGGGGAAACCGCCTCAGTCTCTGCTGACGGCGTATTATCAACCTATAATACTGGCAGCCGTGGGCCACAAAACGATGCTTACGCATTCGCACAAGGAACCAGCATGGCAGCCCCTCATGTTGCAGGGGTCGCCGCCCTGCTTTATCAGCTGAAACCAAACCTGCTGCCCACGACAGTAAAAGATATTTTAACTGCGACTGCTCGCCCTGCGTTAGGCAATTGCAGTGGTTGCGGCGCTGGTATCGTTAACGCTGCCAGCGCCGTGATGTCATTAAATACTGAGCCGTTACCAAATCAGCCTCCCGTTGCTGATTTTAGTTTTATGATCAACGACCTTAATGTTTCATTTAGCCAAACCAGTAGCGACAATGACGGCTTAATTATTTCATCGGCATGGCAATTTGGTGATGCCAATAGTTCAACCGAACAAAACCCGCAACATGCCTATGCCAGCAGCGGTACCTATAACGTTAGCTTAACCGTCACTGATAACTTAGGAGCGAACGCCACAACTATTAAAACGGTTAATGTTAACAGTGCACCAATGACCGGGATTAATCTGTCTCATACGTGGGCTAAATTGTACAGCAGCGGGCGGTTACGGGTACGCTTGAGATGGGATGGTGCAACATCGAACCAAGTAGATTTATATTTTAACGGCCAAGTCATCATGACGACCAAAAATGATGGCAGACAAACTCATCGCACGAGTAATATTGAACCGGGCACAATGACTTATCTGTTGTGTGAAGCCAATACTAATAATTGTTCCGAACCACTTTCTATTGATTTTTAATAGAGCAATACCGTGCCTGCAGAACCTAGATAAGGGACGCTAACAAAACTCGGTAACCTTACTGTTTATTTTATTGGCACAAGTGGGTCATTAGTTATTGTTGTACGTAGGAGATGTTCTAGAAGCTAAATGGCTAGATGATAGCCACTGTCGCGTTGAAGTGATAATTAAAGCTAATTTAAATAGCAACCGCCCCGCCAATTAGATCGCAGTTTTGGCCAGACGGTTTAATTATTTTCAGTAATTTATGTGGGCTAAGAATAGTCTTGATTAAATTGTTTTTAGTTGTAGCCTCGGATAAACGTTTCAGTCACATTGTCGTGATTTTGAGTTGCATAGGATTTGGCAGTAACGCTTAATGGTGATGAATTTTGGGAACGAGTTAAACCCTTTTCAAAATTCATTATTTGATTACTGAGGTGATTATTTTGATCATTTCGTAACGGCTGAGACTTGTTTTTCATTAGAATATCCTTATTCGTAATTGAGCTTGTTGGTGAGTTTAAATTTTAACCGAAGCGATATTAAATCGCGAGCTTTAATTCAAAATAAACACCCAAAATCATGCAAAAAAACCACTTCGCTTACTCGACTAACGTCTGAGTTTAAATAGTGCTATGAAAAGAAACTTTTTTTCTAAATTGGACCATTAAAAAACAATGCAGTGACGTGTTTGTCTTTTTACCGACAACAAGTCCAGCTCAAACTATCCATTTTTTGGGCTACAAAATAGCCGACTTGCTTAATGGCGATATTGAGATTTTGTGATAGGCTTAAATCAATGGATGCATTAATACTAACAAGGAAAGTAGCCATATAGTAATTTTATGATTGGAGCGGTTATATGGTTTGGATTCACCCATATAGGCATAATACGCATGTTAAAATTTAAAAAAATAAATCAAAAACTTATTTTTTATTTTCTATCTTTGGCTTTAATCCCCTTAATTATTTCCACGGTCATTACCATTAACATTTCACAAAAATCGATTAAATCTCAAGCTTTTAACCAGCTTGAATCGATACGAGCAATAAAAAAACATCAATTAACCAATTACATCACCTCATTACAAGCAAGCCTTCAAGTATTAAATAACTCACCGTACGCCGCTCAAGCTTTTACTGCCTTTAGTCACGCATTGGATAATTCGGGTATACAGGGTGAACAATGGAGCAAAGCTGAAAAGCAATATGCAGCACGTTTTAAGAGCATCAATGAAGTTAATGCTTGGTATGATTTGTTTTTTATCAATCTAAAAGGCGATATTGTTTTTACTGTTGCTAAAGAATCAGATTTAGGAATGAATATACCGAACTCGGTACTAAACAAAACCAGTATGGGTATTGTATTTGACAAGGCTAAGACAAGCGCTGTCGGTAGCATATCCGTGAGTGATTTTATGCCATACCCACCTTCTAATAACGAGCCCGCTGCATTTATGATGACAAAATTAGTTAATGCCGATGGTGCCCATGTTGGTTACGTCGCCTTGCAATTTCCATTGAACAAAGTAAATGACATAATGCAGCAACGCGATGGTATGGGCCGTAGCGGTGAAACATATCTGGTCGGCCAAGATAAGCTAATGCGTTCGGACTCTTTTTTAGATCCCAAGGGCCATTCTGTTATCGCTTCTTTTGCCGGTAACGTTCAAAATAATGGCGTCGATACCGAGGCTGTACGTGCTGCTATGTCAGGAGAAAGTGCGAGCCGAATTATTATTGATTACAACGGAAATCCAGTGCTTTCTTCGTTTACGACATTGAGCATCGCAGACTTTAAATGGGCATTAATCGTCGAGATAGACGAAGCGGAAATATTCGAGATATCTAATAAGTTGGTCAATTTATCCATTATGTTGGTAATAATTGCTTCAGCTGTCATTGCTATCATTGGATTTTTAATTGCTAAAAATATCAGTCAACCTATTATCAAAGCGGTTTCAGCGGTTAAAAAGGTCGCCGCTGGTGATTTAACCACGACAATAAACGTTGAGCAGCACGATGAACTTGGCCAATTACAACAAGCAATGTCTGATATGGTGGTGAAACTAAAAGGTATTATTGAACATATTGCCAACTCTTCTAATCAACAAGCAGCTGCCTCGCAAGAACTTTCAAGTATTACTGAACTGACGACTGCTAATGTTTCCAGACAACACCTGTCGACAGATCAAGTGGCTACTGCTATTAATGAAATGACCGTTTCTATCGATGAAGTCAGTCATAATACAACCCAAGCATGTAGTGCGGCAGATGAATCAATTCGATTAGTTAATACCAGTGTCGCGACTGTCAGTGAAACGATTGAGCAAATAGTCCAATTGTCCGATGGGATCAGTCAATCTAAAGAGTTAATTGATGAAGTGCAGGCTGGCACCTCCAATATCGTGAATATATTGGTCGTTATTAAAGGTATCGCTGATCAAACCAATTTACTGGCGCTTAATGCAGCCATTGAAGCAGCCAGAGCTGGTGAGCAAGGCCGTGGTTTTGCCGTAGTCGCTGACGAAGTTAGAAACTTGGCCAAAAACACTCAAAACTCAACGATTGAAATAGAGAACATGATCCAGTCGTTAGAGGTCAAAGTCGCGGCGGCTACTAATTCGATGGAGCAAGGTACAGCACTGGCAAAACGCATCGTTGATAGGACCAATGAAGTCACAGGTTCGTTAACAGAAGTTGAGTCGTCGGTAATGAAAATATCTGAAATGAATATTCAAATTTCAGCAGCGACACAAGAGCAAAGTTCAGTGGCTCGAGATATTAGCCAGCAAAGCACTGAAATAAACGACATATCTTTACAAACGGGAGCTAGCGCCAAAGAAATTGCCGCCGCTAGTGATGAGTTAGCTACATTAGCAGCTGAGTTAGCCGAACAAGTGAATAAATTTCAAATATAATGCCCGCCGACTAACGTCAGTGCTTATTAATTCACTAAGATTTTTAAGCACTGTAAATAGCAAGCTATCGACCTTCTCGCGTTATTGTGCTTGATAGAACTTTTGCTTGCTTTCATCATATTTAATCGAATATTTAGTCGTTGTACTAAGGCAACAGTTTAAACCCGTATCGTCATTTTCGGGTGCGGTTACCAAAAGTAAACCATCTTTAAAGCTCGCGCTATTGTAGGTAGGACTAGGAATTTTCAGCTCCCCTTCATTGGCCACCACCAAACTGCCCCCACGCGTTACGACAACTGGCGTTACGTATGTATTACCCACACCTTCAGCTGAACCACAACTTTTATCACCGGACCATAAAACGCCATAAGCTTTGGCTTTTCCATCAAAAGTAACCGCGGCAAAACCCTGTAAAGAATCTTGATCTTGATACTCTTTACAAGTGACTGCACTTAGATACTTCTTCATAATAGAGGATACGTCATCATATTCACTCGCCTGAGCTAAAGAAGTGATAATTAATCCGCAAGATATTACTAACTTACCTATCATTTTAATTCCCTTTAATACTATGTAATACTTTGTAATTTTATTACGATCTCAGTGCTAAAAGCGTGAATCGCTTTCACATGGCATACCATCGTTATCACCGTCCATTTTGGTATCAGGGCAATGATTAATAAAAAACTTAGCTTCACTGAGCGAGGTCATTTCACTGCAATGCTGGCGTCCATCACACTTAAAGGCCGACTTAGTATTGTCTAACACAGCGTGAGAAGAAGACAATGATAGTGGCTCCTGAACATTTGAGGGTGCTAAATTTAATCGCTCAAATGCAAAAAAACCTATTGCTATTACCGCAAGAATTGAAAAACATATTGTCTTTACCGATGAACTTTTTTCGATCTGAACCTCGGGTTTGTAGCTTGATTTAACTGCTACCCCTTCGATGCTACTATTGATCGCTCTGGTTTTGCCATTTTGTTGTTTCTCAACATCGAAATAGATGACGTCACCTATTTTTGGTTGTCGGCTCATCGACTTTAATTGAGATATGTGAATAAATGTATCTTGGCTCAGCTCTTCAGATCGAATAAAACCAAATCCTTTCTTGCCGTTCCAGTTTTTCAATTGTCCTTTATACATCGTGCTTCCGTTGTTGATGTTACTTATAACCCTAATTCCCTATTAGTATCTCACAAAAACATACACTTAGGTCATGTTTTTTTTAAAAATTATATTTCATCATCAAGAAAGCACTCCACTGCAAAGCTTATAAAGTCAGCAATTGCTCAGTATTACCTCATCGATATTATGGTCAGTAGAGCTGAAAACAACTAGCAAGTATCCCGTTATTGCATGTGCTAGGCATTAAGAATCCCGCGTTAGCAGCGGGATCCGTGGCACAGCCATCGATAAACGGCCCTTTAATCAATCTTCAGCACAATTTTTCCAACATGATTCTTTTTCAAGAACTCATCTTGTGCTTGATTGATCTGTTCTAGCAAGAAAACTTGTGCCACAACGGGTTTGATTTTTTGTTGCTCGATATATTGAATTAAGTTTTTGAACACTGTTGTTTCAAGCACAGTACAGCCATAAAAACTGAGATCTTTAAGGTAAAGTGTCCTAATATCTAATTCTACTACTGCCCCACCAATGGCACCTGATACTGCATAACGTCCTTGAGGCTTCAATATGTTTAACAGTATCGGCCATTGTGGCCCGGCAACTAAGTCGATGACCACATCAATGCTGCTGTCACCGATTGCTGCGACTAAGTCGGTATTTCGAAGGACCACCTGATCAGCCCCCAGTGCTAGAAGCTGCTGTTTCTTGATCGCACTGGTAACTGCAATAACATCGGCACCTCGAGCTTTGGCCAACTGAATAGCTGCCGAACCGACACCGCCTGAGGCTCCAGTGATTAATACCCGATCTTTGGCGCCGACATTGGCACGGGTTAGCATATTTTCAGCGGTTGAATACGAGCAAGGAAATGACGCTAATTCGATATCAGATAAGGAACTGTTGATGCAATAGGCATGTTTTTCAGCAACAGCGGTATATTGTGCAAAACCGCCGTCGCACTCTGAGCCTAAGTAGCCTGGGCTTGCTAACACTTTTCCACCAATTTCACCGAGGCATGGCTCAACTAATACCCGTTGGCCAATCCGCTGACGGTCGACATTGTCACCTACAGCAACTATCGTTCCGCATATATCGATGCCTTGGATCCGAGGGAAATCCAGGGCATTACCAGCCCAACCTGCATCTTTTTCACAACTATCGCCTTTCGAATACCATCCTATTCGGGTGTTAATATCGGTATTATTAATACCCGCTGCAGTCACTCTGATCAGGACTTCGTTAGTCTGAGGCTTTGGTACCGGGATATTATTACGGTACTGCAGCATTTCTGGACCACCGTGGCCAATCAGTTCAATACCGCTCATTACACTCGCAAGCTCAGTTGGAATATTGTTTAAAGTTGCGGACATTATTGATCCTTATTTAACAATTGTAATAGTGTGTTTTGGGCTGATGTTACGGCTTCGCGACCTAATAGTTGCCAGGTACTTGATACCCCTTCATGCAAGACGAATATAGCACTGGCGAGATCGTCTCTTTGCGTTAAAAAACCTAAAAGTCGTCGAACTTGTTCTTTATGTTCAGTGACTGCGCAACGAATTAACGGATCATTAGGAAAGGCGGCAATCGCGTTCATTGACATGCAGCCGTGCGGGGCATCCTCTTGCATCCATTGCTCAAGTTTATTAAAAATGTAGTAAGCACTATCAATGCTGTTAACTGGGGCATTGTTGCGTAAAAAGTCTAGATACCTTTGGTGTCGATATTCCAATGCACCAGCAATCATTGCGGCTTTGGAGGGGTAATATTTATAAAGAGTCCGCAAGCTAACATTACAGGCTGTTTTTAACTGTGCAACGTTTGGCTGGGCAAACCCCTGTTTACTGAACGCCTGTTCGAGACTGGCGGCAATCTGTGCTTTTAACATAACAACCCTAAGTAGAATAACTCTACCCTCAAGGTAGAGCGTTTACTCTACCCTGTCAATAGCCGTGCTTTACAACAGATACTGTAGATATTATGGTCTGTTACACCCAACACACAGATATAACTTGATAAACAAAGGTGGCAATTGTTACCATTCGCATTTGATGTTAATTAGAGAATCAACGCATGACCCGTCACCCTTTAGGTTTGGCTATTCTGGCCGCATTAATACCTAGTTCATATGCTTTTAGCCAAGAATTATCGCAAGAAAATTTAGAAGTTATTGAAGTTACTGGCCGAGCCCAGCAATTTTATCTCGACAGTAATACGCGCATTGGTACAAAAACTGATACCGATATACTCGACCTGCCAATGTCTGCGCAAGTGCTTACTAAGCAGCTAATTATTGATCAAGCTGCCCGTGATATTACCGATATGTATCGTTCTATTGCTGGGGTTAGTGAATACAGCTATTCAGGGGTAACCTTCCGTGGTTTTAGAGATGATGGCAATGTATTTTATGATGGTGTTCGTGGTGATCCCTTCTCAGGTTTCAGCGTACCACAGCTTTTCAATGTCGACCGTATTGAAGTATTAAAAGGTCCTGCAGCTGCATTATACGGTGGCGGTGAACCTGGCGGCATGATTAATTATGTCATGAAAAAGCCAACGTTTAAGGAAAGCAAAGAGCTTAAGCTTTCTTTAGGTAGCGATGGGCTAGTGGGTACCTCTATTGACGTAACGGGTGGTTTAACCGATAAACTCGCGTATCGTCTTGGTGGTTTTTTTGATCAACAGGACAGTTTCAGAAATAATGCAGACAGTGAGAATACCCAGCTGGTTGGTGGCATATTATATGAACTCAGCCCAGACACGAGTATTACTGCAACGTTCGATTACATTGACCAACAACTCGGTGGCAATCGCTTACGTGGCGTGCCCGTTGATGACAATGGTAACTTTTTGGTTGACCCTTCATATAACGCCAATGAAAGTTCGGATTACCAAAATTTAAAGGCACTAACCCTTCAAACAAATTTGCAGCATAATTTTAGCGATGTGTTTGAAATGAATGCCACCGTTCGTTATATGGATAACGAACGCGACCAAGCTTATCATGAGTCTAGAAGTTGGATTGATTCCGATGAGCAAATTATAAAACGTGAATACCGTGACCAATACCGTGCGAACGAAGAACTTAGTGTCACGCTCGATTTTGTCTATGATGTCCAAATCAGCGGACTCGAACACCAAGTGCTCTTTGGTAGTGACTATCATCATGTTGAAACCGAATATGATTATTTACGGGCTAGGTATGAGGCTGATGGCGTTCAAAACCTTAATATTTATACCTTAAATTATGGATTAACAGATCCTTCGACCTATAATCTCACTGATTTAAACCGTGATGGCATTAAAAACACTCATTTGGGTGTTTATCTGCAAGACACAATGAGCATTAATCAACAGTGGTCGTTAATGCTTGGGGCTCGAATAGATAAATTCGACGAAACCAACAAGGAAAGTGGCAACAGCTACGGTGATAGTGGCACCAGTTACCGCGCAGGGATCACTTACAAGCCTGCGGCTGATTTATCTTTTTATGCGAACTATTCTCAAAGTTTTACCCCCGTTGATGCCGATGACTTTGAAGACAGCATCGGTCAGTTGGATCCCACTACCGGTGATCAATTTGAAATTGGTACCAAGAAAGAATGGTTAAATGGTCGAATTTTAACAACGTTGGCGATTTATCAAATTGACAAAGAAAACCTAGTTATTGCTAACCCTGATTACGACGAGGTTGATTCACCTAACGCCCCTGTGTATTACAACTATGGTTTAGTCGAAAGTGATGGTGTTGAGCTAACCGTAGTCGGTGATATCAGCGACAAAATGAGTATCACGGCCAATTACGCCTACAATGATACCCGTGTTACACAAGGTGATACACGCGAAGAAACGACTTCTGGTACGTTCGTTAATGCCCCAGCTCACCAAGCGGGTGTGTGGTTACGTTATGATATCAGCCAAATAGATTCTTCGTTTGCTGCCGGTGCCAATTACGTTAGTGAACAAATAAGTTCTAATGATCAAAAGGTAAAATCGTTCACCGTGTTTGATGCAAGCTGGACCACTCGTTGGGACAACTTGTTACTAAGCATCAATGTGAATAATATCTTTGATAAAGAATATGCGGTCAGTGGTTTTAGTGAGCGAAATGGCCACTTCCCCGGTACACCGCGTGAAGTAATAGCCCAAGTGACTTACAATTTCTAACGACGTCCCCTTGCGTTGGTCGGCCGACTCTTCGGCTGACCAACAGATTACAATACATCATCAATTGTCGTATCAATACCTTGGTAACATTAATCCCATTGCTTGCAAATCAGCGCTCGGATCAATTGATAGCGTGCTGGTAATATTCGATGTTTTTTACTAATGAGGTACACGGTTTCATTAATTGGCGTGACTAATTTGAAATTGCCAATTAGCTCAGGATTTACAAAGGCGTCGAGTGACGATTTAGGAATAACTGTAAAACCTAATCCCAGTGATACCGGCAATAAAATTTGGCTTAGCTGATTAATGTAACCAGATTGGGGAATTGACTCCATACCGACAAATTGTTCCTTAAAATTCATCTCTAACACGCCAATCGCGTAATGGTGTCCATCAGGGTGATTAATAAAACCCAATTGCATTAAAGATTGCCAGGTACAGTCGGCCTGCGCTGGCAGCGCTAAACATAGAGTGTCTTCACCGAGTCGCTCTTGTACTAATTTAGGGTCATTTGTTGATTGTGTGATAATGCCAATATCGGCTTGGTTTGTTTTAACCCTTTCAATAATGGCGGCGTTTGGCGCAGCCTCAACACTTATCCTAAGATCACAAAATTGGCGCTGTAACTTAAGTAACTCAGGATATAACTGCATCGCCATTGAACCAGAACAAGCCAGTTTACACTCTCCGGCGTTAAGCTCGTCACCGGCTATTGTTTGCTTTAGTGCCAATTCGGCTTGTGATAACTGCAATCCGTAGTGCAATAAGCTTTCACCAGCACTGGTTAACTCAAACTTTTTACCAAAACGATTAATCAGTGCTTTGCCTACCTGATGTTCAAGTTTTTTGATGTGCTGTGTGACACCAGGTTGAGTCATGTTTAATAATTGCGCGGTTTGGGTGAAATGGTTTGTTTTTACCAAACTCATAAAAGTGCGTAAAAAAACTGGATTTATCATAAATACAAATTATCAAAAAGCTTCATATTGATAACTTATCATTGATTGTTGCACATTAGTACCTGTATACGTTTAGATCTAACCATCATTGAACTGACAATAACCCGCTTAGATCTCGTCATGTCCAGGTAAAATTACACCGCAGATATTAGCTGATTAAAAGTTAAATTTAGCAGCAAACTGCTGTCGTGCCAATGAACTGCAAACAGCGCCAAGGCGCATCACCGCATCAATTTGTTGATCGCTTTGATTTGAAGCCTTAAGACTATCGATATGCGAACGTAAACAAACGTGACCGCCATTCATTAATGACACCACGACACACGCATAATGATAGGCCACTTCGTTTTCGACATTCAGTTGCGACAACGGCCTGAAGTTTAGCTCCGTTAAACTACCGCCGGCTTGAACATCGACAAACTGCCGTGACAAGAAGTATGGATTGGTCACACCCATGCGTGAGATAGCCAATTGAATCGCGCGTAATTGCCGCTCATTTGGCGCGCTTACACTTTGCGCCACTAACTCAACCACATATTCGCTTTGTGCGTTAAGTGCGCCGGACCATGCACTATAGATAAGGCTTTCATTATCCAAACCATGGCTTGTTGTAAGTAGCGAAACGAGCAGGTCTTTTTGATCGACAATAACATCAGATGTCATGACTTTATTCCTTAATTTTTTATTAATGTTGTAACAATATCGATTACACAGATCGGTATAATTTCATTATTGCTTTTTTATTAATATTTGCAAAGAATTTTTACACCAAGTTGTGTAAAATGATGATTCAATCACGCCACCGCACTGGAATTTTAAACATGAGCAAACGAGAGAGTCTAATCGCTGGTTTTTTAGCGTTGGCTGCCGAACGCGGCATCGCAGCTGCGGGGGTCGACACTATCGCCGCTCACACCGGAGTTTCGAAGAAAACGATTTATAATAATTTTGGCAGCAAGGAAGCCTTGGCGATTGAATCTCTGGTTAAGTTCAGTAAAGACATTCAACATGTTTGGGCCAGTGAGTGGCAGACGATTACCAATAAAAATGACCTAGTTCTGGCCCGCTTTAGTGAGTTAGAAAACTTGATTAAATCAGGAAATTTCTATGGTTGTATCTTCATTAACACCGCAAAAGAGTATCCGGATCACGATCATCAACTCCATGTGATTGCCACCGAGCATAAGCAGGCATCACTCGCCGAAACGAGCAAACGTTTAGCGATGCTGCAGCTTGATGGCAGTAGCACTGCGGTGCATATCGAGTTGCTTTATGAAGGGCTGATATCAAAACTGTTGGTCGAGCAAGATTTAAACTTAGTGGCGCTAACCAAACAGATCATTATTGGTCTTTTAGCTGACAAATCTTAGAGCGCGAGGCTCACCTGTTATTCGATATTGTTCTCAATTGTTGGGTGGCACACGCGCATCTACAAGTCACTTTAGTTCGCCAAGTTGCTTAATGTGCTCGGGCGATATGCCGCAACAGCCCCCGACAATTGAGGCCCCAGCATTAATCCAAGTCGCGGCCAGTTCACGGTATTTTTGCGGGGTATTATCGGCTCTAATTGCACAAACCCCATCGTTCGCTTGGTGATCGTCATCAATGACAGCAAAGCTGTTGGCATAAACACCTAATTGAACGTTGTCTGCCAGTCCTTGCGCTGCGATTGCTCTTTTGGCTGATAACAGCGCCGCGGTCATTACTTCTGGACGGCTGCAATTAAATAATATTGCGGTCACATTTTGGCCTGCTATTTCACTTACTGCACTATAAACCGACTCGCCTGAGCGTAGCGTCGGTTCGATTTCAACTTGATCTGTCACTGTAAATGCAATCCAGCTCGGCTTGTTAGTGCCTGCCGTGCAGGCTTTGATCAGTGCCGCTTCTGCAATCGACGATATGGTTTCTGCTAACCAAAAATCGACCTCTGTTGCTTGATTATTTATCATCAGTTCAACTAAAGGTTTAGCTTGGCTTACCGCAAATAAGTCAGGACGGTATGAACCTAATACCGGAGGAATACAGCCTGCCACTAATACGCCGGAATTTTTACCAGTACTTATATCAGGATTTTTAACCGAGCTTTCATCGGCGCATTGGCGTGCTAACTGGGCTGCTAGTTTAATTAGCTGTGCGCCCTGGGCGTTAAAACATTGCTCACCTAAATGAAAAGGCACTAGCGCGTAAGTATTGGTGGTAATTATCTCAGCGCCAGCAGCTATAAAATTGCGGTGGGCTTCGCTCACAAAGTGTGGCGCTTGCATTAACGCTTGAGCCGACCATTGCGGTTGCTGAAAAGGCGCGCCCATTCGTTCAAGCTCACGTCCCATGCCGCCATCAAGAATGACGGGTAATTTAAACTGCATCTTCATCTTTATATTTCAATCTACTATTGCTTGAGGCCAGATTAACCGCAAGATATTGCTGAAGCAACCACTAGAATGATTATATTTGTCTTTAATATATCGATTGATTATTTTGTGACTAAAACCAGACCGGCTGTTTTAGTCCAGCCGAGCTCCTTAGTATAACTTGTGCGAATTTAGCTTGGTTTAGGTGATATATCTCGATTTTACCGCTCCTAATGTGATTATTTATTGCTCAGCTCGCAAATATAATCGTTATCGCTCGACACCACAGCACAAACTCTTTATAGTGCCGCTTTTTCGCTGTTCACATTAACTGCTGCCATTGGCTGAAATTGCCACGCAACTAGGAATAATTCTTTGATATCTACCGCAAACATCACCATGCAATTTGGCGCTGAGCCATTATTTGAAAACATCTCTGCTCAATTTGGCCACGGCAACCGTTATGGTCTAATTGGTGCCAATGGCTGTGGTAAGTCAACGTTTATGAAAATATTGACTGGTGCCCTCACCCCAACGTCTGGCAATGTCTCGATTACGCCTGGTTTTAAGGTTGGTACCTTGAGTCAGGATCAATTTGCGTTTGAAGAATTCAGCGTCGTTGATACCGTAATTATGGGTGATGTTGCACTGTGGAAAATCAAAGAAGAACGTGACCGCATTTATTCAATGGCTGAAATGTCTGAAGAAGACGGCATGCGAGTTGCTGAGTTAGAAAGCGAATTCGCCGAAATGGACGGTTACACCGCGGAAAGCCGCGCTGGTGACATTTTAATTGAAGCGGGTATCGAAGAAGAATATCACTTTGGTTTAATGAAGCAAGTTGCTCCTGGCTGGAAAGTGCGAGTATTATTAGCACAAGCTTTATTTGCTAACCCAGAAATTTTACTGCTTGACGAACCAACCAATAACTTGGACATTCACACTATTAACTGGCTCGCCGGTGTGTTGAACCAACGCAAAGCGACCATGATAATTATTTCGCATGACCGTCACTTTTTAAACTCGGTTTGTACTCACATGGCTGACATGGATTATGGCGAGCTGCGCGTTTATCCGGGCAACTACGAGTATTTTCTTGAAGCATCAAGCTTAATCAGAGAACAGTTACTGGCTGAAAACACCAAGAAAAGTGAAGAAATTGACGAGCTGCAAGCTTTCGTTAATCGTTTCGGTGCCAATGCTTCTAAAGCGAAACAAGCGAGCTCTCGCGCTAAGAAAATGGATAAAATCAAACTTGATGAAGTTAAAGCATCAAGCCGGATGTCACCATCACTTAGCTTTAAAGCGTCTAAAACTCTGCATCGCCAAGCATTAGTCTTAGAAGAGCTAAGCCATGGTTTTGACGGTGAGAGCTTATTCAAAGATGGTAACCTTATTTTAGAAGCCGGTGCTAAATTAGCGATTATCGGCGAAAATGGAGTGGGTAAAACGACCTTCATCCGTTGTTTAGTCGACGAAATAGCGGCTAATAAAGGTGTTGTAAAGTGGTCTGAAAATGCCAGTATTGGTTACTGTCCGCAAGATAGCAGCAAAGATTTTGATAACGACATGACCATTTTTGATTGGATGTCATTATGGCGTACGCCTAAGCACAATGATTTGATCGTGCGAGGTCTGTTAGGCCGGTTGTTATTCACCGCTGACGATACCAATAAAAAAGTAGCAAGCTGTTCGGGTGGCGAAAAGAACCGCTTGTTGTTTGGCAAGTTAATGATGCAAGATATCAATGTTTTAATCATGGATGAGCCAACCAACCACATGGACATGGAAGCAATCGAAGCACTAAATAACGCCCTTAAAGATTACGATGGTACTTTGATCTTTGTTAGCCATGACCGTGAGTTTGTGTCGTCATTAGCAACCGGTATTATCGAGATAAAAGAGCAAGAAGTGATTCATTTCAAAGGTTCTTACGATGAGTATTTAGCCAGTCGTGAAATGGCCTTGCAAGTAGCTTAGTTCATTACCAATAAGCCCCTCAATATCGCAACAGCGTTAAGTTGAGAAGGTATTAAGGCTCTCTTTTTAAGAGGGCCTTTTTTAGCACTGTACTTTCCCTGCCCTAATACTAGTTTGTACCGATTAGCCATACCATTGATCATGCATCGGATGGCGCTACCCGTGTCTTGCCTGTCAGGCGCCTTGGTTGAAATTAGCCCAATTCCCGTATGTTTTTAATACTATAATGCTAGTAAAGGTATATTAATTAATCTAGTATTATTAGATATGATTATGCCCGTGGAAATGAAAATTTGTTTTCGTCTGCTGTGTTAACTTATTCATGTAATCAATTCACTGTTACAGGTTGACTATGTTCGTTTATATTGCACGACAAGCTATTTTGAATCGCCGTCAACAAGTCATGGCGTACGAGTTGTTTTTTCGGGATGGCCCTGAAAATTTATTTCCAAATGATATCGACGCGCATGAAGCGACCTCAAAACTGATTGGCCGTACTCATTTTACCAAAGGAATTCGCCCTATTACGTCAGGTAAGCGGGCGTTGATTAATTTTTCGCAAGAATCTTTACTTAAACGACTGCCATTACTGTTACCACCCGAAGACATTCTGATTGAAATACTCGAAACAGTGCACCCGACCAATTCTGTTTATGCCGCCTGCGTCGAACTTTACCGTGCTGGGTATAAACTGGCCTTAGATGATTTTGTTTATCAACCGCAATGGCAGCGGTTTTTTAAACTAGTTTCCATTATCAAATTCGATATTATGGCCACACCGCTCGATACCATTGCCCCGCTAGTTACCCAACTGCTTAACAACAGCAATATTAAATTATTGGCTGAAAAAGTAGAAACGCGAGCACAATACCACCAGGCGATGGAGTTAGGTTTTCACCTATTTCAAGGCTACTATTTTTGCCAGCCCGAGATGCAGCGGTCCAAAGCTGTTGAATCGAGTGAACGATTAATGTTCTTATTATACAAGGAAACATTGAATAGCCAGCTTGATTACCAAGCGATTAGCGATATTTTGAAGATGGATTCGAGCTTAACGTATAAATTATTGTGCTTTATTAATTCCGGGTGTTTCCCATTAAAACAGCATATTACCAGCGTAAAACAGGCACTAACATACTTAGGAGAGACTCAGATCCGCCGATTAATGTCGATGTTTATTACAGCGATATTAGCCAATGACAAGCCAGCTGAATTAATCAAGATGAGTATGATCCGGGCTAAATTTTGCGAGTTAGTGATTAAAAAAGTAGCGCCAGCACTCGCCGATAGCGCATTTTTAACGGGGATGTTCTCTTTACTTGATTCAATTATTGACTTGCCGATGGTGCAAGTATTGGATCGGGTTCCAGTGCCAGATGAAATTATTGAAACATTACTCGATGAGCATGATATTTCTCAAACACCAATAAGTATGGCATTACGTGCCAATAAGTTACTAGAGTCTGGTAGTTGGCATTTAACCGAACGCGAGGCACAAAAATTACGGATAAGTTTTAAAGTGCTCAGTCAATTTTACCAAGAAGCCATCGTGTGGTCAGAGTTTCTTGGTCAAGCTGACTCCCAATATTCGGTCAAATAAATACCAAGCTAAGCCTACCACTGTCGCTAGGCTTAGCTGAGTCAACCTCTTACAGTGCGCTAGGCTGATTCACAATATTTTCGTCTAGCGGTTGTGGCTGTTCTATCAGTTGTTCGAACGCTTTTAAACGTTTATATACAGACATTAATTCAACAATGGTGGACCAACTAAACACTAAGTAATGCAATGAGCCTTCAACTTTACCAAAAGCCCTAATAATTTGCTGCATGGTGCCAAAGGTTATAATGCCTGCCACGATGGTTGGCGCCAACATGATGTACGGCATAATCGAAGAAAACTGCAAATACGAAATCTTAAATAAATCAAAATACAAGTAATGACGATACATCGTTAAATAATTGGTGCGCACATCAACAAACAGTTCTGTCATCGACTGCGGTTTAGCCCGACGAGAGTCGTCTTCGCCCAGAACTAGCTCTTTACGCAGCGACGCTTCGGCTCTTTGATTATTAAATTCAAGTCCTGGAAGTTTAACCCCGATTGCGGCTAACAGCACGGTGCCGAACATCGCCGAGATAATAGCAACATAAATCAACACATGCTCAACTTCGCCAAAATATGGCACCTCTTTCACTTGCTTACTTAGCTCCCACAGCAATGGCTGAAAGGCGAGCAATGTCATGATTGAACGTAAAAAAGAGACGCCCAACCGCTCGACAATTTGAGCAAACCGCATGGTGTCTTCTTGCACGCGTTGCGATGCCCCTTCAATGTGGCGCACCTTGTCCCAGTGTTGCATGTAATAGCTGTGCATCGCCGTGCGCCAGCGAAAGACATAATGACGAACAAAAAACTCAAGTAATACCGCAACGACAATGAAAATAGCCGATATTTGACCAAAGACCCACAGGTGGCCCAGTAAGTCTTCAACGGTAACCGTACCAGACTGTGACAGTGCTTGCTGAATCGTATTATAGAAATCGCCAAACCATTCATTGACTTGCAGATCTAACTGGACCTTGTACCAAGTCGCCAGCAAAATAATTACACTGCCGAGCCACGACCATACCTGCCACTGCCTAGCTAAAAAGAAACTACGAAACATATTTTATTTACCTTGTGATTTTTGTGGTAAGCCAACAAAAATTGCTTGTTTAGAAAATGGGATTATTTGTGTGACTAATTTGCTCATCCGCTGCTGATTAACTTGCTGATCAAGACTTAACATTGAACGTAAGTAGTCTGGGCCATCGTAGCGTTGGTAGCTCAGTGCTAACCGCCGCAGCCACGTATTGGGATCTTGCAACCTGAGCTGCTCGGCGAATTTAATGTCTTGCTGGGTGCGGGCAAAGTTTTCTTCTGGCAACTGGGTAATGAACTCAGCAAGTACTTGTTCATAAGCATTGATCATTTCGTCGACTCGCTCAGGAGCAGTGGTAAAACTGGTGATGCTGCGCAATGTATTGTCTTTGTCTAAACGTACTTCAAAAGCGAGCGAATAAATTCCGCCTAACTGATGACGCAGTTTGTTTTTCAGTGCTTTTTGCAACATCGGGTTGAGGCTTGAGATCAAAAAGCTGTCTTCTGGTTGCCAGACCATGGCCGATTCAGCTTTAATGGTTACTGTCGACTTATACTCATGATGCATTGGTTGTGAGGCAATATGACGCCCGCTGGGTAAAGTACTTTGATAGCTATTCAAACTGGCTTTACGCGTAATAGCGCCAAGATAAGGCAATACTTGTTGTTCAATTTGTTGCGGTTTAAGCTCACCGACAATAAACAAAGTAATAGGCTGTTGTTGCAATATTCTAATCGCTGCCACTAGCTGTTCTTGGGTTAATTTATCTAAATCGGCTTGACTCGGCGTTAAGCCAGAGACCGTACCCATTAATCGCTGCTGCACACTTGCTGCTACCGACGGCTGTTTAACAGAACTGACCAATGCCGTTTTTAATTCGCTTATCGCATCTGGTTGTAGCTGCCATTGGCTTTGCTGCGCAAAATACGACTTCATTAAAGGCAATAGATTATCAGATGACGTTTTGGCGGCGAGATCAAGCGTGGTGGTTGTTTGAGCCCACTGCCAATCGACATCGTTTTGCTGTTGCCATAACATTAGTTGACTATTTTCAGCAAAAGGAAGATCGGCCTGATGCCATACTTGCTTGGCCGTTTGGGCCAGCCATGGGCTTAATCCGTCGTTATAATAACCGGCTTGCGATAACGCCTTGAGGTAAAGATCATTGCCCGGCGTTGCTCGATTTAACCATACAACCTTATCGCCATTGGCCAAATTCCACTGTGTAATGCCATCAACTGGGTGACGGTGTTTGCTTAACACCCTCGCATTAGGTAAGCGGTAAGCCGGCCAATCGACCTTAACTGGCGCAAGCTTGACTGGCTTGAAACTTTTTCGCTTAATTGGTGTTAATGCTATCAATTGTTCTAAGCTCACCTGTTGGCGTAATTGCTCAACCTCGGTCGCCGTTGGCAACGTGCGTATTACCCCGCCCGGTAATTGATAAAACAAAAACTGATCTGAGGCGCTAAGCAGTTCAACCAATCGAAGATTTAATGACGCTAAGCTCATTTTGTCGAGCCAGTCTAAAGTTCTTGCTGATTTTACCGCGTAATCTTGCACTACTCCTTCTTGCATTACTGCCGCAGTTAACTTGTCTTCCCATGTCTTAAAGCCACGATTTGGGATCGCAATTTTATTGCGTTCGACAGCCGCTTTGGCTTTTAATTTTAGTGCGTCAAACTCAGCGCGATTAAGCCCGTTACGTTTTAGCCTTGCGACTTCGCGCAGCACCGCTGCAAGACCTTGTTGATGATCGGGTGTTTTTACTGAAATAGCTGCAATTAAACGCTCATTCGTTGGCTCGCTAAACTTAAAATGCACCGATGAAATATTGTCTTGGTATAACTTGCGACTCGCTTGAACCTGCGGCCGAATAAGTTTTCGCAAGAAATAATTTTGTAATCGTTGGTATTCGCCTTCAATGTTACTTTTTGGTAACAGCTCATTACGAAAACCCAATGTCACAGCGGAGGTTGAGCCTTGCGAGTCTTGAACTTGGCCAATCACTAAACCTGGCGTTAAAGGTAGCTTGACATAGTCTCGATTTGGTACCGGTTGTTGCTGCGGGGCGCCAAAGTGATGTTCAATCGCAGTAACCAACTGCTGCTTATCAAAATGACCACTGGCGATTAGTGTCATATTGCCAGGGACATAAAACCGTTGATAAAAATCACGAATTTGCGCTATTGTCACGGCTTTAATATCTTGCTGCCAGCCGATAGTTGGGCGGTCGACGTAACGAGAACCATTTCTGACCAGTACCTTTTTTGCGGTATTAACGCGCTCAGCAACGCCTTTACCGCGGCGCATTTCTTCTAAAACAACCCCACGTTCAATTTGCCAGTCAGCATCTAACAGCTTAGCGCCAAACGCTAAATCACTGAGTAAGGCGACCGACTCTGCAACATTAAGTGCGTCATTGGGCCGAGTCCGAACCATATACTGAGTTTCTGTCTGGCGGGTTAATGCATTGATCTGTAGCCCACTTTTCCAGCCAATGTCATTAAGTAACTGATGGATATCTGTTGGGTGAGCTCTATTTGCGCGAAAAACCATGTGTTCGACAATGTGGGCCATGCCGCGCATTTCATCATCAACCGAACCGGCATTAACCACCAAGCGTAAATTAAACGGATCAGACTTATTAGGACTTGGGTAAATGAGATAACTAAACTGATTTGATAGCTCGTTATGAATAACATTGGGCGTCCATTGCAACTCAGCTGCCTGAGTTGAACAAGATAAAATAAGCCATAAGCTAATCAGCTTAGGTCGCTTTAAAAGCTTGTTACTAAAAATAAAAAATTGCACACTTACTCCATTACTTCTCGCACGAATAACATCAATTCGTACTCGTATTATCG
>Ga0209395_1001554_pt1 | contig 31829 bp, 27 predicted proteins | sample GOMGulsemesocosm_3_FD_184635 | JGI IMG/M metagenome (GOLD analysis project Ga0209395, IMG submission 184635) | Methane-oxidizing microbial communities from mesocosms in the Gulf of Mexico - GOM9D Gulf of Mexico (SPAdes) (version 2) | ecosystem: Environmental > Aquatic > Marine > Cold seeps... | reverse complement strand
TGATCCCATTTTATGTAAAACACTGGTGATTTTTCTTAAAGCTTTTGACATAAGTCTGGCTTGAAGACCAACTTGAATATCATCCATATCTCCATCAATTTCAACTTTTGGAGTTAAAGCAGCAACAGAATCCACAACAATCAAATCAACAGCACCTGAACGAATTACCGTTTCAAGAATATCTAAAGCTTGCTCCCCATAATCAGGTTGAGATACCAAAAGATTATCTGTATCAACACCAAGATTTCTAGCATATACAACATCTAGTGCATGCTCTGCATCAATAAAAGCACACACACCACCTTGTCGTTGACACTCTGCAATTGCATGAAGTGTTAAAGTAGTTTTACCAGAACTCTCAGGCCCATAAATTTCAACAACTCTACCCTTAGGTAATCCATGAACACCTAAAGCCATATCCAAACCCAAAGATCCAGTAGATATTACTTCCACAGGTTCAAAGTCTTTATCCCCTAATCGTACCAACATTCCTTTACCAAATGCTTTATCAATTTGTTTAATAGCCAAGTCTAAAGATTTTTTCTGATTGTCATCCATAATGTTTCCTATTATTTATTCTTTTATTGTTGTAATTCTAACAAGTTTTTTCTAAAGCCTGCATTTTTATTACAATTTGTTATGTTTTTTAATAAACTATATAATTAAAGGACATATCTACTAAATATTTGGTAGAATTACGTAAAATAGGTCAAAAAATTAGATTTTTTCATGTAATAATAGTTATTCCTAAATATATAATTTACAAGCATCTTAAAAAAGGCAAAATATGAAGTCAGCAAAATATTGGAACGACGAGTATAAAAATGGAAAAAATATTTCTTTACTAATGAGAGAGGAAAAGAACATAGATTACAACTCAAAAGATGTTATTGAGATGTCATATGAACTTCAATCAGGCTCCTATATAGAGGATATGAAAAATTATAAGTTAAGTATTTATTATCAAGAATACACATTAGAAATTGCAAATATAATTAAGTCATTGTGCCAAAGTAATTCTATTCTAGAGGCTGGAATTGGGGAAGCCTCTACATTCTATGGCGTTGTGAATAACTTAGATAATGATGTTAAATGTTATGGATTCGATTTATCTTGGTCTAGAATTGCATATGCCAATAAATGGCTAGCCTCAAATGAAATGACAAAACATTCTCTATGCACTGGAAATTTGTTGGACATTCCATTTTTAGATAATTCTATTGATGTAGTGTATACTTCGCACTCTATTGAACCTAATCGTGGAAATGAAAAAGAGATTTTAAAAGAATTATTTAGAATTACGAATAAATATTTAGTCTTACTTGAACCTGCATATGAATTAACGAATGATGAAAATAGGGCACGAATGGACAGACATAAGTATTGTAAAGGATTAGAGAAAACTGCAAAAGAACTTGGTTATAATGTTATAAAACATGAATTATTTAAATATAATGCGAATCCCTTAAATCCTACATCACTTATTATTATTGAAAAAAACAAGCATGCAAAATCCAATGATTTAAACGTATTTGCTTGCCCTAAACATAAGACGACTTTGATCAGAAATAAAGATTGTTATTATTCTACAGAAGCCATGAGTATCTATCCAATAGTAGATAATATTCCTTGTTTACGAGTAGAAAATAGTATTCTTGCTGTAAAGTATGAAGAATTATTTTAAATTATATTATAAATCTAAATAAAATTAATAATGGAGAGTCGACAAATGTTTAATAACAAAAATATACTAATTACAGGCGGAACTGGAAGTTTTGGAAAAAAGTATACGAAGATTCTACTTAAAAGATATAAACCAAATAAAATAATAATTTACTCAAGAGACGAATTAAAACAATTTGAGATGGCACAAGAGTATAATGCTGATTGTATGAGATATTTTATTGGAGATGTCAGAGATTCAGATAGGTTGAAACAAGCGATGAAAGGTGTTGATTATGTTATTCATGCAGCAGCATTGAAACACGTTCCAATTGCTGAGTATAATCCAATGGAGTGCATAAAAACAAACATAAATGGGGCTCAAAATGTTATTGATGCAGCCATTGAGAATGAAGTTAAAAAAGTAATTGCATTATCAACGGATAAAGCTGCAAACCCAGTCAATCTTTATGGGGCAACAAAATTAGCAAGTGATAAACTTTTTGTAGCTGCTAATAATCTTGTAGGAACTCAAGATACGCAGTTTTCTGTTGTAAGATATGGAAATGTTATTGGCTCACGTGGTTCAGTAATTCCCTTTTTTAATAAATTAATAGATGAGGGTACAAAAACTTTGCCTATTACTGATGTGAAAATGACAAGATTTATGATTACCTTAGAAGATGGTGTTAATTTTGTATTAAAAAACTTTGAAAGAATGAAGGGAGGCGAAATTTTTGTACCTAAAATTCCTTCTATGAAAATGACCGAGTTAGCATTGGCATTAGCTCCAACGTTAAAACATGAAATAATAGGAATAAGGCCTGGTGAAAAACTTCATGAAATTATGTGTCCTGCTGATGACTCTCACTTAACTTTAGAATTTAGTGATTATTATATAATTACGCCAACTATTAGTTTTTCGTCAAAAAGGAGCTACGAAACAAATTGTCTTGGAGAAAAAGGAAGTAAAGTAAAACAAGGCTTTGAATATAACTCAGGAACGAATGACCATTGGTTAAATCATAGTGAACTCTTAGCGTTAAATAAAGTATAAAAATGAACTTTATTCCATATGGGAAACAGAGCATTTCGAATCAAGACATTGAAGAAATAATAAAAGTCTTAAAGTCTGATTATTTAACTACGGGACCAAAAGTCAAAGAATTTGAAGACGCTATTAGCTTGTATTGTGGCTGTAAGTACACCGTAGCTGTATCTAATGGAACGGCAGCTTTGCATTTAGCTTCTTTATCTTTATTGAAAAAAAACGATAAGGTCTTAACTACTCCTAACTCATTTGTAGCAACGTCAAATGCTATTTTATATGTTGGGGCCAAACCAATATTTATTGATATATGTGATGATGGTAACATTGATTTAGACTTGTGTGAAAAAGCAATTAAAAATGATCCGAGTATTAAAGCAATTTATGCTGTTGCTTTTTCTGGAAATATGTTAAACCAAGACAAGTTAAAATATTTAAAAGAAACATATAATATAATTATACTAGAAGATTGTGCCCATGCTATAGGGGCTATGTACGATACTACAAAAGCTGGATCATGTCAAAACTCTGACTGCACTATTTTCTCTTTTCATCCAGTGAAGCACATTACAACAGGTGAAGGTGGGGCAATTACTACAAATTCTAAAGAATTATATGAACAACTACTTCATTTAAGAAGTCATGGTATCTATAAAGATGCATCTATGAGCCCGTGGGCCTATGAGATGATAGAGTTAGGTTTTAATTATAGAATCACTGATTTCCAGTGTGCACTTGGAATCAGTCAATTAAAAAAGCTTGATAGTTTTATAGATGGTAGGCTAGAAATTGCAAAGAAGTACGATATTGCGTTTATGAAGAGTAAAATAGAACCACTTTACACATATGATGGCAACTCTTCTTATCATTTGTATGTAGTTAAAGTGGATTTTTCTAAATTAAATGTGAGAAAAGAAGAACTTTTTAATAGAATAAAAGAAAAAAATATTGGAATACAGCTTCATTATATGCCAATAAATAAACAGCCATATTACAGAAAGATAGGATATGGTGAGGAAAAAACCCCTAAAATGGATAAATATTATTCCGAATGTTTTTCCCTTCCTTTATATCCCACTTTAAGTGAAAAAGAACAAAATTATGTGATAAAGACACTTTTTGAAGCCCTTTATGAATAAATGTATTGCAATTATTCCTGCAAGGGGGGGAAGTAAACGCATACCACGAAAAAATATAAAAGACTTCAATGGCAAACCATTAATAGCTTATTCAATTGAAGTTGCAATACGCACAAAACTTTTTGATAGGGTAATTGTGTCAACTGATGATGAAGAAATTGCTGAAATTGCGAAAAAGTATGGAGCAGAAGTTCCTTTTTTTCGCCCTAAAGAATTAAGTGGTGATTTTACTTCTACTGGTGATGTTATTAATCACGCAATAAAATATTTTGAAAAGCAAGGTGAAAGAATAGAGTACTTTTGTACTATTTACGCGACTGCTCCACTTTTGAAAAAAGAGTATTTAATAGAAGCATATAACAAGCTTAAAAGTTCAAGTGCAGTAAATGCTTTCTCATGCACAAGCATGCCTTTTCCCATACAAAGAGCATTTAAAATTCTTGAAAGCAATAGGTGCGAAATGTTTTGGCCTGAAAACTATATGCTTAGAAGTCAAGATTTAGTAGAATCTTATCAAGATGCAGGCCAATTCTATTGGACAAATAGAATAAGAGAAAAGAATATTGACAATAGTGTGATGTTTTCAAAAAATAGTTTACCGATAATACTACCAAGATACTTGGTTCAAGATATTGATACTCTTGAGGACTGGAAAAGAGTTGAACTTATGTATGAAGTTGTGAACAGGTCTGAAAAATATGTATAACATTATGATTAGAACAGATTCCTCATTTACTATTGGTACAGGCCATATTATGAGAGATTTAGTTTTAGCACAACAGTTTAGTAAAAGTAATATATCTTTTGCAACATTAAATTTAGATGGAAATATAAATTATAAAATTACAGATGCTGGCTATAAATTAAATGATTTGATAAATAATAGTATTGATGAAATAATAAAACTAATAAAAAAAGAAAAAATAGATTTAATAGTTATTGACCATTATGATATAGATTATACCTTTGAAAAAGAACTAAAAATAATATTTCCTTTGTTACGCATTATGGTTATTGATGATACCTATGAAAAACATTATAGTGATATACTTTTGAATCATAATATATATGCAAATAAAAAGAAGTATAAAGGAAAAGTACCCCAACACTGTGAGCTGAGATGCGGAAGTAAATATACACTTTTAAGAGAAGAATTTATAATAGAAAAGAAAAAGAAATATTCAAAGAATCAATTTAAAAATAAAATATTAGTATCCTTAGGTGGTACTGATAATTATAATTTAAATATAAAAATATTAAATTTATTAAAAAGTAAATCGAATATAAGTGTAGATTTAGTAACAACAACTGCAAATTGTAATATAATTATCCTTAAGCAGTTTTGCAAAAATAAAAAATGGATTACACTTCATATAAATACAAATAAAATGGCACAATTAATGAATACTAATAATCTCGCAATAGTAACACCTAGCGTAATTGTAAATGAGGCTTATTTTATGGAAATACCATTTATTGCAATTAAGGTTTCAAAAAATCAAAATGAAATGTTTCTTTTTTTAAAAAAGAATAAATTTAAAACTTTAGATAAAAGTAAATTGTTTAAATTAAAGGAATTAATTTGAAAAGAATTGCAGTACTAGGTGGGACTAGATTTTTTGGTAAATGTTTAGTAAACAAAATATTAGAAAATAATAATTACATTGTCGATGTATATAGTAGAAATAAATCTAATCTCAGCTTTGATAGAGGCAATAAGAAAGATTTAGAAGATATTTTTTCTAAACAGTATGATATTATCATAGATAATATCTGTTTTGGTTCTTCAGATGCAAAAATAGTTAATGATATATTTTTAGCTAATATAAATTGGTTACCGCAGCAATATATCTTTACGTCAACTTCTTTTGTCTATAAAGAAATGAAAAAATATGATGAGAGTATATCTTTTACATTTAAAACAACTTCTAATAAAAAATATCCTGAAATAAGCTATGAAGTAGGAAAGAAAGAAAGTGAATATATTTTCCAAAATGGAGTTTTATCTGATGTTTTATTAATTTTAAGACCTCCTTATATTATTGGAAAAGGAGACCATACAAAGAGGTTAAGTAAAATGATATCTTTGGTGAAAAATAATTCAACAATAGAGATTAATAATAATGATTTTCATAAAATGAGTTTTGTTGATGTTGAACTTCTAACTGATATTTTAATACAATTTATTGATGAAACAAAAGTTGGTATCTTTAATGTAGCAAATGAATCTTCACTTACTTCTAAAGAAATATATCAATTAATTGAAAAAGTAATTGATAAAGATGTTAATTTTGTCATAAAAGACAATAATAAAATACTAAGTCCTTACTCATTAAATCAGAATTTATGTTTAGATATCTCTAAACTAAGATCAGTATATAATAAAGAAATTGTACCTATTGAATTATCATTAATATCAATAATAAGGAACATTTATGAAAAGATCTAAAATACAGCTATTAGAAGTTGGAGTGCTTCTTTTTCAAAAGAATATCAGATATTTTCAAGAGGGTAATGTTCATAAGTATTTCACTGATTTATTTGAAAATAATAATTTAAAGAGTACGAATGATGTAGCAAATAATATTATAAAGAAATATACTTAATGACACTCGCAGTATTCTCTGATATTCATGGAAATATACATTCACTAGAAAAAGCTTTAAAGTTAATGGATACTTTTAAACCTGATAAATATTTATTTTTAGGTGATATGGCGGGTTATTACTATTATCAAAATGAATGTATTGAATTATTAAGTACCTTAGATAATTTAGTGTCAATTAAAGGTAATCATGATGAATATTTTTTAAATGCAATAAATAATGTAGAAAAATTAAAAAAGTTGGACGCTAAATATGGTAAATCTTATTCAATGCTTTCTTCTTCACTAACACCAAAAAGCGGAGTTTTTTTTAATAACTTATTGAGCTACGAAAAAAATAATTATTATGAAGCATATCATGGTTCTCCTAATAATTATCTGGAAGAATATATTTACCCTGATAAGGATATAAATTTTAAAACAAGTACTCCTTTTGTTTTTTTAGGACATACTCATTATCCTATGAACATAAAATTTAATAATACTATGATAATAAATCCGGGTTCCATTGGGCAAGCAAGAGATTTTAATCAAGGCTCATTTTATATAGTCGATTTAAAAGACAAAAAATTTGAGAATATCAGATATAAATATGACAGCAGTGAATTAAATAAAAAGATTTTAGAGTTAAATGATAAACAATATCTTATAGATGTTTTAAAAAGAGGCAAAAAATGAGAAAAGTAAATATTCTAATTACTGCAGCAGGTGGAGATATTGGAGCTAATATTATAAATATTTTATCACAGCAAAAAGATGCCAATCTTTGTCTTGTTGGCACAGATTTAAGTAAGAATATTTTTTCTATTGATAAATTAGATAAATTTTATGAAGTTTGCAGAAGTAATGATATTAACTATAAAAAAAGAATACTTGAAATTATTCAAAAAAACTCTATTGAAATAGTTATTCCTGTGTCAGAACCTGAAATTATGTGGTTTAATAACAATATGAGTATTTTTATTGAATTAAATATAAAAGTGCTAATTAATAACAAAAATATTATTGACAGTTTTTTTAATAAGTTAGAGACAAGTATTAAATTAAATAAGATAGATGTTAAAACACCAAAAACATTTTTATTTAGTGAGTTTAATAATCAATTAAATTTCCCACTCATACTGAAGAGTAATTATTCAATTAACTCAAAAGATATATATAGAATAGAAAATGAACAGCAATTAAAATATTTAAAGATAAGTATAGAAGAGCACAAAAATTATATAATACAGGAATACCTTGGTTCAATAAGTGAAGAATACACTACTTGTATTTATAAAAATAAAAATAAAGTGGATGTTATCAGCTTTAAAAGAAAACTAACAGGTGGGATGACTTCTGTTGCTGTAATTAGTAACGAAAGTAAGCTTTATGAGTATGCTTTATCTATAGCTAATTCATATGATTTAAAAGGTAGTATTAACATACAAAGTAGAAAAGTTGAAAATGATTTCTATATTTTTGAAATAAATCCAAGATTGTCAAGTACCGTATATATACGGGATCATTTTGGCTTTAAAGATGTCTTATGGTGGATTAATGATATTAGTAATGAGGCGGTCTTGAACACAGCACAATCAAAAATTGATTTTCAAGGCACTGCTATTTTAGGATATAAGTATAAATTTTTTGAGTAGGAACAGAAATGAAACATGAAGTAATAAAAAGTAAACATGGATATTTAAGTATTAAAGAGCTGCCGAGTAAACAAGAGTTAGAAAAATATTATTCGCAGAAGTATTATCAAGAAGGTAATTCTGCTCAGTACTCTTATGAATATTCTGCAGATGAATTAAAATACTTTGAATACACAGCTGAGGTTGCACAGTTTATATTTAAAAATGAAAATAATAACAAAAATAATTCCTTACTTGATGTTGGAACAGGAGAAGGCTTTTTTGCAAAAAGTTTTTTTAATAATAGTTGGGATGTAACAACATTGGATTATTCAAGTTATGGAATAAATTCTCATAATCCAGCCTTGGTAAATACCTTAATTCAAGGGGATATTTTTCAGTCTCTTACTTCTTTATGTATAGAGAAAAGAAATTGTTTCGATTTTATTAACCTTTCTAATGTATTAGAGCATGTAATTGACCCTATAGACCTACTTAATACACTTAAATTATTACTTAATAAAGATTCGATATTACGAATTTCTGTACCAAATGATTATTCTGAATTTCAACAGTTTTTATTAGATAAAGATTATTCCTCAAATACTTGGTTATGCCCACCTGATCATTTGCATTATTTTACTTTTGAATCTTTATCAAATCTTCTTGTTTCACTTGGATATGAAATTGTAGTTAGTATGGGGGAATTTCCAATTGAATTATTTCTAACAAATGAAAACTCAAACTATGTTAAAAACAAAGAAGTTGGCAAAGCCTCACATAAATCGAGAATTGAAGTAGATAATTTTTTATTTGAGCAAGGCATAAAGAAATACATTAATTATTATAAAGCCAGTGCGGAGATTGGATTAAGTAGACAAGTTGTTATGTATGCAAAATTAAAAGAAGGTGACATATAATGTTTATTGGAAATTTTGATTTAGAAAAAGATGGAACCTATATTATTGCCGAACTTAGTGCGAACCATGGTAGAAAAATTGAGATAGCAAAAGATACAATTAAAGCTGCCAAAGAAATAGGTGCGAATGCAATTAAATTACAAACATATACTTCTGATACAATGACTTTAAACTGTGAAAAAGAAGATTTTATTATAAAAGGCGGAACGCTTTGGGATGATAGAAATCTTTATGATTTATACAAAGAAGCCCATTTGCCATGGGAGTGGCATGAAGAATTGTTTAGTTACGCCAGAGAGATTGGAATAGACATTTTTTCCTCTCCTTTTGATAAAACTGCAGTTGATTTTTTAGAACAGTTTAATCCCTCTGCCTATAAAATAGCTTCATATGAAATTACTGATTATGAGTTAATTAAATATACTGCTTCTAAAATGAGACCTATTATTATTTCTACTGGAATCGCCACAATATCTGAAATTCAAGATGCAGTAAATATTTGTCGAGATGTCGGTAATAATGATATTGTGCTCTTAAAATGTACCAGTGAATATCCAGCACCTTTAGAAGATGCAAACTTATTAATGATACAAAGTTTAGCACAAACATTTGATGTAATATCTGGATTTTCTGACCATACTTTAGGTAGTACTGCTCCTGTAGTTGCTGTTACCTTGGGTGCAAAAATAATCGAAAAACATTTTATAATAGATTCATCTATAGGTGGAGCAGATGCAGGCTTTTCAATGAATAAAAAAGACTTTTCTGATATGATAATAGAAATTAGGAATGTTGAAAAATTACTTGGTAAAGTTGATTATAGTATGAATGATAAAAAAAGACATAATAGAAGATTTTCTAGAAGTCTTTATGTCTCTTGTAATATTAAAAAAGGCGATATTTTTACAGAAGAAAACGTCAAAAGTGTTAGACCTGGATATGGCATGCATCCAAAGTATTTTAAAGATATTTTAGGCACAATATCAACAAGAAACTATAGTTTTGGGGATAAGTTAATAATTAATAATTTTGGAGTTAAACATGAAGCAAATAGTTAGAGAGTTACATGAAAAAAGAATTAAAATGTGGAACGCAAGTATTAGTAATCATGCAAAATATATAAACCCTACTACCGGTATATTTTCTAAAGAATATACAGAAAATAGGCCTTGCCCTGTCTGTAAAAGTACAAATGAACTAGAAATGTTTTATAAAGAAGGTGGAAGGTACGTAAAATGCCAGGATTGCACCATGGTTTATTTAAATCCTGTTTTTAAAGATGCGTCAATTCAAGACTATTATGAATGCAACCATACTGAACAATCAGAAGTTGTTGAATCTGATACAGACAATTTTTATATAAATCTTTATAATGGAGGGTTAGATAACATACAATCTTTTGTACCTTCTGCCTCAAATGTACTAGATATTGGGTGCTCTGCAGGTACATTTTTAGATTTAGCTAAAAAAAGAAAGTTAAGTACTTTTGGCATTGAACTTAATCAAATGGAATATGAATTAGCCAAAGCAAAAAAACATAATGTGTATAATAAATTATTAGAAGAAATAAATTTTGATAATAAATTTGATGCAATTAGCATGTGGGATGTATTTGAACATATTAAAGATGGTCAGTTTTATCTTAATTACATGAAAGAATTATTAAGTGATAAGGGTGTAATCTTTTTACAAATTCCTAGTTCTGACGCATTGGCGGCAAAAATGCTAAGAGAAAACTGCAATATGTATGATGGCTTAGAACATGTGAACTTGTACGGTGTAAGTACAATTAAAAAAATAGCCAATGAATGTGGGTTAAAAGTTTTAAGTTTAAAAACAGTAATTTCAGAGATAGGTGTTATAAATAATTATCTTAACTATGAGGATCCATATCTAGGAAGTACTACAAATAAAGAATTTATTCCAAATTTAATTGATGAGAATAAAATACATGAAAATTTGATGGGTTATAAAATACAAATAATATTAGGAAATAAATAATGAAAATATGTGTAAAATGTGTAATGCCAGCAACCAAACCAGACTTACATTTTGATGAAAATGGGATTTGTGATGCATGTAACTCTCAAGTAGATAAAAATGAAAATATTGACTGGAAAAAAAGAGAGAAAGAGTTTTTAGCTTTAATAGAAAAACACAAAACAAATTCTGATTATGATTGTGTTATTGGAGTTAGCGGTGGAAAAGACTCTACTTTTCAAGTGTTGAAAGTACTTGAATTAGGATTAAACCCACTTTGTGTAAGTTTTATACCAACAATACCTACAAAAATAGGGAAGAAAAACCTTGAAAACTTGAATAATTTAGGGGTAGATCTAATTCATATTAAAAGAAATCCTGTGGTATATAAAAAGTTAGCAAAAGAGGCATTTATACGAACTGGTGATAATGAGTGGCAACTTCATATAGGAGCAATTACCGCTGTAGCAAAGATGGCTGTAAATTTTAATATACCGCTAATTGTTTGGGGTGAAAGCCCTCAAATAGAGTATGGTGGCCCAGCTGTTAGTAAAACTAAAAATGTATTAGACAGACAGTGGCTAGAAGAGTTTGGTGGGCTTTTGGGAAATAGAATCTCTGATATGGTTGGTGTTGATGGTTTAACAAAAAGAGATTTATCACTATATACCTATGCAAGTGATGAAGAAATTAATAGAGTGGGTGTAACTGGATTATTTTTAGGATACTATTTTAAATATGATTTAAGAGAAGTTTCAAAAAAAGCCCAAGAACATGGCTTTAGTGTGAAAGATAGACCTGTAGAAACAACCTACGAAAACTTCGAGAATTTAGACTGTTATAGTAACCATCTTCATGATTATCTTAAATATGTAAAATATGGTTTTGGAAGGGCTACTGATAATGCGTGTCAAGATGTTCGACTTGGATATATATCAAGAAAAGAAGCAGTTAGATTAGTAAATAAATACGATGGGAGACTGCCTACTAAAGCTATAAATAAGTATTTGAAATATACTGGTTTTACACAAAAAGAGTTTAATAAAATTGTTGACTCCTATACCAATAAAAAGATATTTCAACGCGATGATAATGGTGAATTTCTAAAAGACATTGATGGTTCTCTTGTAAGAAAGGAACAATATATTGTCAAATAACTTGATTGTAATAATCGATTATAATATGGGGAATTTAAGATCTGTTCAAAAAGCTTTTGAACATCTTGATTGTGATGTTATTATAAGTAATGATCATGATTTAATTAAAAAAGCTTCTAAAATAGTATTACCAGGAGTTGGATCTTTTAAAGATGGTATGAAAAACTTAAAGGACTTAGGTTTAATTGAACTTTTGAATACTGAAGTTATTGAAAATAAAAAACCTTTTTTAGGAATATGTCTTGGAATGCAATTAACGGCCAAAGTCAGTTATGAACATGGAGAAACAAGTGGCTTAAATTGGCTGGATTCAAAGGTGGTTAAATTTGATTTTACTGAGAAAGATAAAAAATTGAAAATTCCTCATGTTGGATGGAATAATGTTAATTATCTCAAAAAGAATATATTATTTGAGAATATTTCAAATAACAGTGACTTCTACTTTGTTCACTCTTTTCATTTTATTACAAAAGAAGATGTGATTACGTCAGTTACCGACTATGGATTTGAAGTTATTTCATCATTACAAAAAAATAATATTTACGCAGTTCAGTTTCATCCAGAAAAAAGTCAAACGGTTGGGCTCAAATTAATTGAAAATTTTGTAAGGATATGATAATGCGATTTTATTTTATATTAAATGATAAAAAATGTTGAAGCACCGAATTATTCCTTGTGTACTTTTAAAAGACTGGCAACTTGTTAAAAGTATTGGTTTTGAATCCTTTAGGACTCTGGGGCATCCAACGGCGACAGCAAGAGTATATAATGCTAGAAATGTTGATGAATTGATTGTATTAGATATAGATGCCAGTTTAGAAGAAGAAGAAATCAATATTGAAATAATTACAGATATTGCTAATGAATGTTTCATGCCTTTAACAATTGGTGGGGGCATTAGAACTATTGAAGATATTTATAAAGTATTAAATGCAGGTGCGGATAAAATTTCAATTAATACAAAAGCTATAGAAGATTTAGAATTTATCACAAAAGCTTCAACTATATTTGGTTCCCAATGTATAACATGTTCAATAGATGTTAAAAAAGTAAATGGTATATACAAAGTATTTAATAAAAGCAAGGGTATTTTAGATCTTAATCCCTTAACTTTAGCTAAGCAATATCAAAAATATGGAGCTGGTGAGATTCTTCTTACTTCTGTAGATAAAGAAGGCTCACGTGATGGTTATGACCTAGAACTTATTAAACTTTTTAAAGATGAACTTGAAATACCTTTAATTATCAATGGGGGAATGGGGGAGCCTAAACATGCCGTAGCTGGGATTAAAAATGGTGCCGATGCAGTTGCCGCCGCATATATTTTTCATTTCTCTCAATACACACCAAATGATATAAAGTTAGAGTTACGTAAGAATGATATTTTAGTTAGAGAGGTAATGAATAGTAATTAGTTTACAAAAAAATAGATTTTAATTCAATGTTAGCTGTTTTAGTATAGTTAAGCGTTTTAATTAAAACCAGAGGGATAATTATTTAAGAAGATTTATATTGGCTTTATTTAAATAAATTACAAAAGGAAAATTATGACATCAGATGAAGTTGAAAAGAATGCAATACAATTATATATGTTAAACTTAGAATTTTTAGAGAAAGATGACAATGCTTTGTTCCAAAGAATAAAATTATTTGAAGCTGCTTCTGAATTAGGTGAACTTAAGAGTAAATATGAGTTAGAATATAAAGATGATTTATATTTTGATGCTTTGATTAAAGAGAATAACTCTTATTATTATAATACAAACTCTTTTGAGTATTCTAAAAAGATTACAAAAAAAATTAATTTTAATTTAGATAATAATACTTTTAAGTCATTTTATGAAGTCAGATATGACGATGATTATGCCCTAACCTCAATAAATAATCCTCATATAAGATCAGTAGAAGTAGGGAATGCCCCAATAATTCATTATGTGAATACAAACAAAGCAAAAGAGGAAGTAAGCTCAAAACTATTTAATTATTTTATTTTTGGAGTGGGCTTAGGCTTTCATCTTCCAATGGTATTTGAAAAAGTAAAAGCAGACTCTTATTATATTATCGAACCATCTTTAGAACTATTTAGGTTATCATTATTTACAACGGATTATAAATCCTTATCATTGCAGAGTAAACTAGTTTTTTCCATTGGAGAAGCAAGGGAGATTTTTTTAGATAAAGTTGGAAAGTATTTAACATATTATTCTTTTTATACGCATTATATAAAATTTTTGATGTTTTCAAAAAATTGTGATTATTATGTGGGTATGATACAAGAAGTACTCTCTTCTCAGCCACACCATAGTTTTAACTATTGTAGAACACTTGAAATTACAAAACGAACTTTTCAGTATTTAAAAGAAGAGTACAACTTTATTAACATCTTAGAAAAACAAAAACTTGAACTCTTTAGAGATAAAAAGATTTTGATTCTTGCTGCTGGTCCCTCCTTAGGTAAGAATATAGAATTTGTCAAAAAGAATCAAGATAAATTTTTAATAGTAGCTATTTTGTCAATTCTTCCCATATTGGAAGAGCATAATATAAAAGCAGATATCGTTACTTATTTTGATGATTATGAAGCAGAAGTGATGAAAATGCTTTCTACTGTAAAAGATAAAAAAATCCTTTCAGAACCTATTTTTCTAAGTGGAGCCCAAATATGTAATACACTCATGAAGACATTTCCTAAGGAAAATATCTTTCTTTTTCAAACATCTGTAATGGCAAAACACAACTTTGGACAAATTAGTTCTTCTTCCATCGGAGAAGTGACGTATTATCTTACCTTATCTTTTGGAGCAAATAATGTTTATCTATTAGGACTTGATATGGCAATGGATCCAGAAAGTGGAGCGAGTCATTCTAGTTCTTATTATGATCAATTAGATGAGCACTTAAATAAAAAACAAACCTTAGCAGAATTTACTTCAAGAGGGAATCATATTAAAATTAGAGGAAACTTTTTAAGTGAAGTTACCTCTCTTGCAATTTATAATAGGTCAATAAAAACAATGAATGATGTAAGTAAGCTGTTTGATATTAATGAAGAGAAAAATGTATACAACCTTTCAAATGGTGCTTATTTTAATGATATAAAACCTTTAAAAATTGAAGATATAGATTTATCAAAAGACATTGTACTTAACAAAGAAGAGCTGTCTACAAAAATAAAAGAGATTTTTAATGACAATTCAGAAAACTTTTTAAGCAAAAATGATTTTGATAATAATAGAAGTAAATATATCGCATCCATTGCTTTACAAGATACATTAAAGAATGAATTGCTAGGAGTAAAACATGCGAATATTAGAAATTTTCATATTGCAATTAATAAGATAATAATCTTAGTGAGTGATTTTGAGAGTGATTGTTCTGATTTAAATAGAATTCTATTAAATTATTTAAAATTCAATATCCCCTATATATATTTTTTCATTTACTTAAAAAATATCAATAACCCAAAAAAACATATAAAACAAATTAATAAAACTTTATTTATACAAGTAAATAAATTAATCACTGAATATATTAATATACTGCCTAAAGAAGTAAAAGAGTTATAACCTTAACATTTCGCTATATCTTATTTAGATTATTTTTGAAGTAATCTAGATAAAGTGTTCTAAAAAAAAAGTAGCAGCTTAAGCTACTACTTTTTTTCTTCTCGTATCTTCATATTTTTCAAAAAACATTCTTTGTAGCTTAGGCTACTATTCAGAGATTACTATTTAAGTAATCTATTATACGTTTTCCAAAAAAATATAAAGTAGCAGCTTAGGCCACTACTTTATTTATTATTGTAACAATCTTAATACATTTTGAGCAGCTGAATTAGCTTGACTCATAGCATATGTACCTGCTTGAGAAATAATATTTTGTTTGTTGAAGTTTGCAGATTCTTGTGCATAATCAACATCTCTAATAATAGACTCAGCCGCTTTTACATTCGTAGATTGTGTCATTAAGTTTCTAACAGCAGATTCAACTTGATTTTGTGTTGACCCTACGTCCCCTCTATAACCATTCAGTACAGTAATTGCATCATCTACTACACTTTGGAATGAATCCGCTAACTCTTTTGTTAACTCACCTTCATCAAGAGCAGCAAGTGCACTTAATTGAAGCTTACCATTATTAATATCACCTGTACTGCTCATAGTTAATGTATCAGTAGCAGAAGCATTATTTGTAATATCTACTGTTGATCCAGTATTGAAAGTAACGGCTACTGTTGCATCAGCAGCTGTATTTGCACTTCCATCAGAGGCCCCAGTAACACTAGAAGTTGTAGCATAATCAGTTGCAGTATTAGCATTAGCATGAGTAGAAGCTGCACCAGGTGCTACATATCTTTGTATTTCTAATGTATTAGCAGCAGCTCCCATTGATAAAGCTACCCCAGCACCTGTGTATGCAAATGTACCTGAATTATCTATTTCTTGAAAATCTGCGCTAGTCGCAATTAATTGAGCCATTGTAACTCCACCAGAATCGGCAGTATCTGTTCCAACTGTAACAATATCTCCTGTTGCTATATTAACAGTATCTCCACTGGCAGTAGAAGTAAGGTCTATTACCATATGTCCTTCTGTACCTGTCGTAAATACTGGATCACCACCAGAAGCCCCTTTATGTACAGTACCAGCCCCAGAATCATAAAAAGTACCAGCTTCAGGAGTTCCAGCCATATCTTCAAAAGTAATATCAGCATCAGCAGATCCTGCACCTCTTAATGATGTTATGTCAGTAGTTGTTAATGCCGCAGCTGCTGCAATATCAAAACTCTCTCCTGAACTTAAAAGTATATCTGGAGTAACAAAATCAACAACAGCCGTATAAATATCACCAGATACTCCACCCGTACCAGTTAATGTAAATTTGCTAGTATTTTGAAGCTCATTAAATAAGGCACCACTAGAAACAGCATCTGAAGTTAATGTAATTGTAGAACCAGCTCCAAGCGCAGGTCCAAAACTTACTAGTGTTGAATCAGTAACTTTTGTTGATTCAGTTGCTGCAAGAGCGATATTACCATCAACAAGTGCTCTATATTGATTAGAAGTACCAATTTGGTCAAATTTTGTTGTATCACTTAATGCAAGATCTAAAGCACTTCCTGTTACAACTGTCCCACCAGATGTATCTACAACATCACCAGCAGTAATAATAGCAGTTGCAGTATTTGTAGCCGTTACATTTTCAGTTGCAGCAAGTCTTACTGTACTATTAGCAGCAGCTGTATATGTACCATCGTTATTATCAGTAAAATTAGCACCTTGTAATGCTTGATGTAATGCACTGTTTTCAATAACCGTTCCTGAAGTTACAACATCACCAGTAGAGTAAGATAATTGGTTTGCAGTAGTTGCAGTAGAATTACTAACAGAATCAATTGATTCTCCAAATTCAAGAACAAGTGCACTTGCAGCAGCAGTTGCTGTGTAAGTACCATCTGTATTAGCTAAAAATTTACTATTATCTGCTAATGCAGTTGATAAAGCACTACTAGCATTAGAAGCATTAATAGTCAGTACATCTCCTGCTGCAGGTGTATATGTACTTGCAGCTTCAGCAGTTGTTACAATTGTTGCCGCAACAGAATCAACTGTAGATAAATCTAAAGAAATACTTCCCGTTATATTAAACGTATCTGCACCTGTTTTAGTAAAACTAGCTGCATTAGCAGGTGTGTCTAATAATGCTTTTGAAGCAGCATCTAAACCTGTTACTGTCATACCTGCAACTAATTCAAGTGTATCAACATCACCAGATAAAGTAACGCTCTCAGACGTATTTGCACCAGCTATTGTACTTGTAAGTGAAATAGCATCACTTCCTGCAACTGTAGTAGTAGTACTTGCAGCAAGAGTAGTATTTGCTACAAAACTTACTTTTGAACCTAATCCATCTGTATTTGATTGAACTGAAGTATTAGAAATAACATCATTTTTAGATTCACCAATTTGGAAGTTTAAATCAGCAGATGCTGCTTTATCCGTTGCTGAATCTCCAGCTGCACTTTGTAATAAAACATTACCATTGTAGTTTGTTTGTTCTGCAATATTATCTAATTGCTCAAGTAACTTAGAAATATCTTTTCTAATTGATTCTCTACCATCATCAGAAGTAGTATCCGTATTAGCTTGAATTAATTTAGCTTTAATTGTATCAAGAATATTTGATTGTTCAGACATTGATTTATCAGCAATTTGTAATAATGTAACTGCTGAGTTACCATTTGCGATACCTTGATCAATAGAAGTACCTTGTGTTCTAAGTTTATCGGCAATTGCTAAACCAGAAGCATCATCAGCCGCTTTATTAATTTTTAGACCTGAAGATAGTTTCTCTAAAGAAGAACCGATTTTAAATTGTGTGTTTGCTGCATTTTCTTGTGCTACAAGTGAAGCAACGTTAGTATTAATTCTCATAATAAAATCCTTTTAATTATGACACATTGTGAAAAAAGTTTCTCACATCCGCTAACGTTCTCATCTTACTGAGCATAGAGTTCAAACTCTTCGGTATTAATTAATACCTAATTTAGACAAAGAGTATGACACACCAATTCTTAAAATTAGATTAAATAATGAATTATTTTTCTGTTTTGATATCTTTAATTTGATCCATTTTTTCAATGGTATCTATATGAGAGTTTAAACGCCTTAACATAGAGTGTTTTTTAATATGCTTGGATAAGATTTTGGAATACTTTTTATAGTTTCTTGAACCTTTTTCAAAGCTAGCTAACTTCTTTTGTATTTTAATTATATCTTCTGGTATTGAAGCTGGTGTATTTTCCAAATATCTTTTCCTTTCTTTAAATTTGTTCTTTTGTTTTAATGTTTTACGCGAGGACATTATTTTTTTACTAATATCACGCCAGATTCAATATGCTTAGTATAGGCAAATTGGTCAAACAATGCAAAGTTTGTAATGTTATGCGTTTCTTTCAAGGCAATTAAATCTCTGTGAAGCGTTTCAGGATTACAAGATACATAAATTATTTGTTCATATTCTTTACATAAGGCTCTTGTTGTATCATCTAGTCCTGCACGTGGAGGATCTACAAAAATACTCTCTTTAGAAAAAGAATTTACATCCAGACCTTCTAATCGTCTAAACTCTTTTTTTGATTCTAAGGCTTTTACAAAATCTTCCGCACTCATTCTTACAAAATCAATATTAGAAACTTCATTTAACTCACAGTTTCTTTTTGCAGATTTAATAGATGTTTTTGAAATTTCTGTAGCTATTATTTTATCAAATACTTTTGAAAAAGGAATGGTGAAGTTTCCTCCTCCACAATAAAGCTCACACAAATCACCTTTAGTACTTGCATTATCAAGAACCCATTCAATCATTTTTTCATTTACTTTTGCATTGGGTTGGGTAAATCCACCTTCTTGGTATTCAAAATGATATGCTTTATTATTAATAGTAAGTGTTTCTTCAATATAGTCTTTTGAAACAATTACTTTTTGACCTCTGCTTCTTCCAATTATTTTAATGCCTAAGTCTTTTTCTAATTCATATGCTAATTCTAACCATTCTTCATCTAGTTTTTTGTGATAAATTAATGTAACTAACATATCTCCTGTTGTTGCATTTAAGAACTCACAGGCATAAATTTTGAATCTTAGTTTTTCACTGTTTACTATTTTTGCTAAAAGTTTTGGCATAAGATTTTTAATATCCATTGATACAATAGAACATGTTGTGATTTCCAAGGCTCGTCTGTCATAATCATTCATGGCATACGAAATAGTAGGTACGTCCCCTTCATCAAAGTTTCTCCAGAATCTAAATTCTGCTCTGTTTCTGAAGTTTTCTTCTTTTGATTTTACAATATCAAATTCTAAAGAAGTAATATCAGTAAAACGCTCTTTTTCTCTATTTATTTTATATTCTAGTTGTTCCTCATAATTTTTATCATGTAGGGTACAGCTCCCACATTTAGAAAAATACTCACAATTCATTTTGTCCCTTGTTTTATTACAAATGCTTACATATTTAAATGTAATTTATAAACTTTTTATTGTTTTAATACTCTATTATATACAATTCAATATAATACGCTTATGAAAAACAAATGGCAAGATCAATTACACAGTCTTTTAAATTGTGATTTAAAAGAATTATACCCCCTCGCACGTAGCATGAAGAGAAAACTAAAGTTTTTTGTAGGTCCTACAAATTCTGGTAAAACCTATGCTGCAATGACTGAGCTTAAAGCTTCAAATTCAGGTCTTTATTTAGCCCCACTACGTTTATTAGCACTTGAAGGGTATGAAGACTTAAAGAAAAATAACATTGATGTATCCTTAATTACAGGAGAAGAACAGCTTTTTAATGAAGATGCTGCTCATGTATGTTCAACCATAGAAATGATGGATTTTGATTTGGATGTAGATACAGCCATTATTGATGAAGTTCAAATGTTAGCAGATATTGATAGAGGTTGGGCTTGGGTGAATGCAATTATTGGTTGTCCTGCATCAACTATTATTATGACAGGTTCTGTAAATGCATTAGAAGCCATTAAAAAAATTGCAGCTTATTTAGAAGAAGATTTAGAAATTGTTAAATTTCAAAGGAAGAATCCTTTAGAAGTAATGACAAAACATACTTCCTTAAATTCTTTAGAACCAGGAACTGCTATTATTGCTTTTTCAAGAGCAGAAGTATTAAAGTTAAAATCACGTTTGAATAAAAAACATAAGGTTTCTGTTATTTATGGAAATCTTTCCCCGGAAGTAAGAAGGGATGAAGCCAGACGTTTTAGAGAAGGTGAAACAAGTATTTTAATAGCAACCGATGCTATTGCTATGGGATTAAATCTTCCTATTAAAACCATTTTATTCTCTAATCATAAAAAATTTGATGGTATTTCAAAACGTGGTTTACTCGTAAATGAAATTGTACAATTAGCTGGAAGGGCTGGACGTTATGGCTTACATGAAGTAGGTTATTTAGGCGCAACTTATAAAGATACGCTTGAGTATATTACTGAAGAATTTAAAAAACCTGTTAAAACAATCAAACCTCCTTTTAATGTAAAAATAAACAATGCTCAATTAGAAAGTCTGGCTTCGCATTTACAAACGCAATCCTTAACAAAGGTACTTAGTTTTTTTGCAAAAAATATGAAATTCTCTGGACCTTTTAGAGCGGCTAATATTTCTTCTATGTTAAGTGCTGCAAAAATAGTAGATGAAAAATTCAATTTAAAACTTGAAGCTAAGTATTTATTAGCACAAGCTCCTATGACTACAAAATCACCTTTAATTCTTCAAGCTTACAGTGCTTATATAGCAACAGTAATTAAAAGTAAGGTTTCTCGTTATAAACCTTCTATTACTCTTCCTAAAAAAGCAGTAACTACAAAAGATTTATTATTGGTTGAAGATGAAATTAAGAAAATATCTCTATACTTATGGTTAGGGCATAAAATGCCAGAATTATTTCCTGATGGCATTAAAGCAGTACTTCAAAGAAATGTATTAAATCAGTTTATAGAAAAGTCTTTACAAAATACAAATTTAAAAGAAGAATTTAATAAAAATAGAGTAAATAATAAGAATAAAGATTATAAACGTTTAGACTTAAATCCAAGAAGAAGGCACAGAAGAAGTGAGCGATCTGGTCCTAAGTTTTAATAAACTTAGATATAATACTTAATAAATGAGATAAGAAGGAAGAAAAGAATGCTTGGCATTTTTAAGACAGATGGTTTTGAACAATTACAAAAAGAGCTGTTAAAAGATACATTGAATGAAGATAAAATTGTCAAATTAATTGCTTCTAATATTGATATTCATCAAAAAGATAATAAAGGCAGAACCATTTTATTTTCTTTTGTATCAAAAGGAAAAATAGCTGCTATTAAAATCCTTTTAAAAAATGGTATGGATATAAATCTTGAAGACAAGTATGGAAAAACTGTTTTAGATGAAGCCATTGAAAAAGAAGATAATATGATGATTCGTTTTATCTTAGAACAAGGTGTTTCTTTAGATAAATACAATTCTTCTGGACGAACGATAATGCAAGATATTGCATTAGAAGGTAATTCTCGTGTTTTTCGAGTTCTTATGAAATACAATCCCAATTTAGAAATAAAAGACTCTTATGGAAAAACAGTACTCTTTGATGCCGTTGAGGGTGGAAATTTAGATATTATTAAAGAGATTCTTAACAATATTGAAAATATTAATGTTTTAAATGAAGAAGGACAAAGTGTTCTTTTTAATGCTGTTTTTAAAGAAGATACAAGTATTTGCCAATATTTAATTGACTATGGCGTTGATGTTAATATCTTAGATATAAACAGGCAAAATGTTTTATTTAATGCAATTGTTATGGGCTCTTCTCACATGGGTATTATGCACTCTTTAGTTGATCATAATATTAAACTTAATCAAAAAGACATTCATGGGAAAAATATTTTAGATGAAATATTAAAAATACTAAGTGTTTTAAAAACAATGACGGATGGCGATAAAAAATTTGATAATAAGTATAAATATATAAATGAGGAGAGGGACTATTTAACTCTTACTAGTTTTTTAATTGATTCTGGTTTAGCAGTAAACAGAATTACACAAAGTGGTAAAACCTTATTAAAAAAAGAAGTAGATACCAAAAACTATGAAGCTATTGATTTTTTATTAAAAGCGGGTGCGAATATTAATGCTGTTGACAAAGAAGGGAAAACAGTACTTTTTGATGCCGTATTAAAAGGACCAAATAATCAAAAAATGATTGATTATTTGATTGAGAATAACGCCGATTATGACCACAGAGACAATAATGAAAAAACAATTGTAGATGAATTAGCTGAGGTTATTTTAATTAAAGATAATAATAAAAAGCCAAGTTCAAGAAGATTTTTAAGTATTGATACTGGGGCCGATTATTATGCACTTTTAAAACATTTTTTAATTTATCGTCCCGCAATTAATCGGCCAAGAAAAAATGGAAGAACCATTTTATTTGATATTATTATTTTCAATAACCTGGAGCTTTTAAAGTTATTTTTTAATGCAGGTATTGATCCTAATATTACAGATAATGAAAAGAACACTCCTTTATCTGTTCTGGTTGATGATGGTTTATTAATTGAAAAAGTTCGTAAAAAAGAACTTTTTTTAGAGAAATTGGTATTTTTTCTTAAGTTTAGAATTACTATGGATATTACTGATAAAAATGGAAGAACAGTATTTCATAAAGCAGTGCTTGCAGATGATATAGATGTTGTTGAAAAACTTTTAAGCAAAAAAACGGATTTGAATATAAAAGACAAACAAGGGCGAACCGCTTTACATCATACGCAATGGAAAGGCAATTATAAAATTGCTAGGCTTTTAATCGCAGCTGGGGCAAATTTAGATATCAGTGATAATGCTGGTTTTTCTCTTTTAAATTATGCAGCTATTTTAGGACATACTCGCTTAGTGGTGGCCCTTATTGCCTCTGGTGTTTTAATGTATAACAAAAGTAAAAAATCTAAAAAAATAGCTCAATACTTTAAAGATAAAGAAGAGGGCTTAGAGCGTTTAGTTAAAACAAATCTAAATGATGAAAAAATGCAACAAGCCATGAAACAAGTTGTTGAGAATCTCAAAAATGAAATTAAAAACGCGTTAATCTAAGGACAAAAATAAGAATGAATAATACTTCTATAATAATTTTAGCAGCAGGTGCAGGTAGTAGAATGAAATCTTCTTTACCAAAAGTTTTACACAAAATATCTGGAAAAGAGATGTTGTATTATTCAATCAAAGAAGCTTTAAAATTAAGCGATGATATTACTGTTGTTTTATACCATGATGCGCAAAAAGTACAAAAACGCATGGAAGAATATTTTCCTTTAAAAATTAAATATGTACTTCAAGATGTTAAAAACTATCCAGGTACGGGTGGTGCTGTTAGAGGAATTACTCCTAAGTATTCAAAAACACTTGTTTTAAATGGAGATATGCCTCTTATTCAAGCAAGTGAATTAGAAAAATTTGATTTAGATGCTTGTATTGTTATGAGTGTTTTAGAGCTTAATGATGCTTCTGGTTATGGACGTGTGATTATGAAAAACGATAAAATCACGAAAATTGTAGAACAAAAAGATGCTACAAGTGAAGAATTGGCTGTAAAAACAGCGAATGCAGGAATCTACCTTTTTGAAACAACATTTTTATTAGAAGCCTTACCTAAACTTTCAAATAACAATGCCCAAAAAGAATATTATATTACGGATTTAGTAGAGATAGCAATTTCACAAGAAAAAATATTAAAACCTCTTCTTGTGAATGAAGAAAATTTTAAAGGTGTTAATTCAAAGTTAGATTTATGCGATGCGGAAGTTATTCATCAAAATAGAATTAAAAATGAATTTTTAAAAGCTGGGGTTATTATGCGTTTGCGTGATACTATTTATATAGAAGAAAGTGTTAGTATAAAAGGGGAGAGCATACTTGAAAATGGGGTTACTCTTTTAGGTAATACTAGTATTATTTCTTCTCATATTAAAGCACATACTGTAGTAGAAGATGCAAAACTTGAAAACTCTGATGCGGGACCAATGGCTAGAATCAGGCCCGGATCTGTTTTAATTGCTACACATATTGGAAATTTTGTTGAAACTAAAAAAGCGAAACTTACGGGGGTTAAAGCAGGGCACTTATCTTACTTAGGTGATTGTGAAATCAACGAAGGTACTAATATAGGATGTGGAACTATTACTTGTAACTATGATGGTATGAATAAACATCAAACACGTATTGGTAAAAACGTTTTTATAGGCTCAGCTACTCAATTAATCGCACCCATATCTTTAGAAGATAATTGTATGGTAGCAGCTGGAAGTACTATTAGTTCTGATGTAAAAGAGGGTGAATTAGCGATTACTAGAGCGAAAGCTAAAAATATTAAAGGCTTTTTTTATAAATTTTTTAATAAAGTAAAGCCTTAGTATGTTAAAAAATAAGAATATTTTAATTGGAATTACAGGATCAATTTCTGTTTATAAAAGTTTAGAGCTTATACGCTTGTATATAAAAGCGGGGGCAAATGTAAAAGTAATTATGACCCAAGCCTCGCAAAAATTTGTCTCAGCCTTAAGTTTTGAAACTATTTCCCAAGCAAAAATATTAGATGATACAAATGAAGATTGGGATAAAAACTCACTTTATAATCATATCGCAATTGGAAAATGGGCAGATATATTTATACTTTGCCCTTTGAGTGCGAATACTATTAATAAATTAAGTAATGGAATTGCAGATAATATATTAAGTCAAACTGTCCTTGCTTATAAGGAAAAAATACTGCTTTGCCCTGCTGCTAATACAAACATGCTTGAAAATCCTATTACTCGCAAAAGTTTAGAAAAACTAAAAAATAATGGAATGCTTATCGTTGAACCTCTTGTAAAAGAATTGGCTTGCCGTGATATTGGAAAAGGTGCTTTAGCTGATATTGAAGATATTTATTATGAAAGTATTAAAGTTTTAGAAGAAGATGCGTACTGGAAGAATAGAAGAGTTGTAATATCTGGTGGTGGAACTATTGAGAAAATAGATGATGTACGTTATATTTCTAATTTTTCTTCTGGAAAAATGGCTGCATCTTTGGCTTTGGCTTTATATTTAAAAGGTGCAGATGTTGTTTTAGTAACAACAAGAGGACATGAAGAATTACCAAGAGCTCTTGATATTAAAGAAGTTACTTCAAGTAAAGAAATGCAGGAAAACCTGGAAAAAGAATTAAACATTTCAAGTTTAAAAAAACCTTATTTATTTATGGTGGCAGCTGTTAGTGATTATCTTCCAAGCCTTGAAATCTCTGGAAAACTAAAAAAAGAAGATTTAGGTAATGAGTGGAATCTTTTATTGAATCAAAACTTAGATATTTTAAACTCTTTAAATAAAGAAAAAGTATATTCTATTGGTTTTAAAGCAGAAACGAATAATAAAACGGCTAAAAACAATGCCCTCTCAATGTTAGAAAATAAAAATCTTGATGCTGTATGTTTAAATATTATTAATGAAAACAACCCTTTTGGTGGTAACAATAATGAAATTGAACTTTTATTAAAAAATGATGCTTATTCCTTTAAAGGCAGTAAGTTAGATATCTCTTTTGATTTATTACAAATCTTAAAGAAACTTCACAATGTTAAGTCTTAAAAAAGAGCTGCCCTCTCATATTGCTATTATTATGGATGGCAATGGAAGATGGGCACGTGAACGAAATCTTAAAAGAACAGCAGGGCATGAAGAAGGTGCAAATACAGTTAGAAGTATTACTCAACACTGTGCAAAACTGGGGATTAAGTATTTGACTTTGTACGCATTTTCAACAGAAAACTGGAACAGACCAGTTTTAGAAGTGGAATTTTTAATGCGTTTATTGAATAAACATTTAAAAAAAGAACTAGTGGTATATTTAGAAAATAATATAAGATTTAAAGCCATTGGCGATTTAAGCAGATTTTCTAAATCTTTGCAAGATACAATTGAACAAACACAAGTTAAAACAGAGAAATGTACGGGACTTACTCAAGTTTTAGCTCTTAATTATGGTTCGCGAAATGAAATTACACGAGCTCTTAAAAAACTTGTTGATAATAAACTAGAAATTACAGAAGAAAACATTTCTGCTTCTTTAGACACCTTTTTTATGCCAGATGTAGATATGTTAATAAGAACATCAGGAGAAGTACGGTTATCAAACTACTTACTTTGGCAAAACGCTTATTCAGAGATGTTTTTTACCTCTACTTATTGGCCCGAATTTACATCTTTGGAATTAGATGATATGTTAAGTGATTTCACAATGCGTGAAAGACGTTTTGGTGGAATATAGTTTTGTTTTTATATTAGGAGCAATATTTGGCTCTTTTTTAAATGTACTAATTGTTCGCTTGCCCTTAAATAAATCTGTTATTTTTCCTTCATCAAAAACATTATGTTGCAAGAAAAAAATAAAGTTTTATCACAACATACCCCTTTTTTCTTATCTTTTTTTAAAAGGAAAGTGTGCTTATTGCAAGAGCAACTATTCTTTTATTTATTTTTTTGTTGAGTTATTTAGCGCATGCATAAGTTTATATATTATTGTTGTTTATGGATTGACTTTTAACAGTATTGTTTTACTTGTACTTTTTTATACCTTACTTGTTTTATCATTTATTGATTTAAAATATAAAGCGGTTCCTGATTATCTTTTAATCATTGCTTTAGTGTTGGCACTTTTGTTTAAATTTGATAATATAATAGAAGCTTTTAAAAATGCATTTTTATTTGCAGGAGCAATATCTTTACTGCTTGTTTTTTTAAACTTTTATATACAAAATATAAAAGCTAAAATATTAAAAAACAAAGAGTTAAAAACACAAGAAGCCCTTGGTGAAGGTGATATTGTAATTTTTGCAATCATTGGAATAATTTTAGGCATAAAAGCAGGCTTATTTGCTATTTTTTTAGCCAGTATTTTTGCTATACTTCCAGCACTTTATTTACATTTCAAATGTAAAGAATATCAAACCCCTTTTATTCCTTTTTTATTTTTAGGATTAATATGTGAGTTTGTTTTTAATATATCAAAGGTTTTTTAGTGAAAATTAAACAATATTTATACTCCAATATAGCAAATAGTTTTTTCCCTATAATATTTGGATTATTTTTTATTACTTCTATTATATTTTTAGTAAAAATTGCTTCATTAACTTCTATTATTACTTTAAATGTTTGGGAATTGATGACCTTATATTTATATGTTGTTCCTAAAATATTTTTTTACACCATACCTATTTCATTTTTTATTGCACTTGTAATGTCTATGGCAAAATTATCAAATGAATATGAACTTATTGTTATAACTTCTTTTGGTTTTAATCCTACACGTATTATTAAAATGCTTTTTCCTATTTGTTTTTTACTCTCTTTTGCTTTATTAGTAGTATCCGTTGGTTTAATACCAAAAGCGGAACATTTAAGTTCGGTTTTATTAAATCAAAAAAAGAAAGAAGCCAGTTTTAATATTAAAGCTTCTGAATTTGGGCAAAAATTTGGCGATTGGTTGATTTATATTGACGATAAAAAAGACAATAAGTTTAAAGAAGTGCGTTTGTTTAAAACGCAAAATAATATTGATCAGTTTATTGTTTCTAAGAATGCAGTATTACAAAATAATAAAGGAACCTTGTCTTTTGTACTTAATGAAGGGCGTTCTTTTCACATAGAAGAAAAAACAATTAATCAAATTGATTTTGAGGTAATGAATATTTCAGATTCTTTAGGTAAAAACAAAAATAATATTTTTATTAATTCTTATTTGTATTGGAAGAAGAATATAAAAATGAACAATGATGTTGATAAACTTTCTTTTTATATTTTAGTGTCTTTTTTTCCTTTAATGTCTTTATATTTGGTTATTGCATTTGGTTATTTTAATCCGCGTTATGATAAAAATAAATCCTTAGCTTATTCGGTTTCTTTTGTTGTTTTATTTTATGTATTTGCTCAAAATGCAAGTGATAAACTTTACTTATTTTCTTTATTACTGGTTCCTTGTTTTTGGATTTTAATGAGTTATTTTATATACATGAAAAAAATAAAAGCCTTGTATTAATGAATGTTAAATTTACTATACAGTACGATGGAACAGATTTTTTTGGTTCACAAAAACAACCCAATAAAAATACGATAGAAAATGCACTTTTAAAAGCATTTCTAAAAATTAATATTGATTGTAAAATAATTCTTTCTGGACGAACCGATAAAGAAGTCCATGCCTCAGGACAAGTATTTAATACCAATATTCCACTTCATTGGAAAAACAATTTCATAAAATTACAAAATGTTTTAAATCAACTCTTGCCTTCTAGTATAAGAATTAAGAGCGTTATAGAAGTGAAAAAAGACTTTCATTCACGCTTTGATGCAAAAAAGCGTGTTTACAGGTATTTAGTAAGTACAAAAGAAAAAAATGCTTTTTCATATAAGTATATTTCTTATGTAAAAGAAATCAATGAGGAATTAATAAAAGAAGCCATAGCAGTTTTTGTAGGTATTCATGATTTTACTTTATTTCATAAACAAGGAAGCGATAAAGAATACTTGGTTCGAGAAATTTTTAAAACGAGTTTTTATAAATACAAAGATATTTATGTTTTTAAATTTACAGCCAATTCTTATTTACGTTCGCAAATCAGACTAATGGTAGGTTTTTTACTAGAAATTTCTAGGGGTAAGTTAAGTATAGACGACTTAAAACTTCAAGTTCAAAATAAGCATTGCTTTTTCAAAAAACCAGCGGATCCCTACGGTCTTTATTTATCGAAAGTGATTTATTAAGTGTTTTTTCAAAAAAATAAGTTTTATACTTTAAACGATATAAAAAAACGTACAACCTTAGTACCATTATTTTTTGTATTTTTTTTCACTATTTCTTCTATTTTATTAGCCGCGTATTTCTTAAAAAATAAACTAGAAGACGATATTTATGCTCTTGAACAACAAAAAAAAATAGAAAGTGAAGTTGAGCTTAAAGAATTTAGATTAAGTATTGAAGAAGACTTAACTTCCTTGCATCGTGACATTCAAAATCATTTAAAAGAATCAAGTTCTGAATTAATAGGTTTTATTAATGCAAAAAAAACATCTTCCTCTTTTGTTGCTCAAGATCTTAGTACATATATACCTTATTTAGAGAATAAAAATAATATATTTTTTGTTTTGTTTGAAAAAGAAAAAAGATCTGTTTTGTTCGGAAAAAAAATTCTAAAAACAGTAGAAGGTATGTATTATAAAAAGAAAGTGCCTTCTTTCTTTTCAAAAGAATTTTTGAAAGATATTTCAAAAAATGGGAAAAAAGATGTTTTCTTATACGAAGACAAAAAACATCTTTTATTGTCCCATTTTACGTCTCTAAAATCTTTATCCTGGGAGCTTGGTGTTTTCTCTCCTTTTTTAGATAAAAAAATTCAAATTTTAAGTATTTTAAAGAAAAAAGTATATGAAAAAAGTAAGAATGTAAAAGGTCATTTTATTTTATTAAATGATAAAAAACAAAGTGTTTATAATTATTACGGACAAAATAAAGAAATAGCAATTAAAAATATCTATGATTTTACTTATGATGAAAAAAATGTACATGAGTTAAAACCTTATTCTTTACGTTTGTTACTAAAAAAAGATTATCTGCCTTCCTCCACATTTTTAATAAAAGAGGGTTTCTATAACGCTATACGTTATACAGCAGTGGGGATTATTGTTGTCTCTTTATTGTTATTACTTTTTACTATCTTATTTACGCGATTTTTATACAGAGTTTTTCATTTACATGATTTACGATTAAAAGGTAAAAATAAGTTATATAAACAGTTAAAAGACAGATATGCTCTCGCTATTATTGCTTCGAATGATAGTTTATGTGATATTGATTTAGAAAAGAACAAAATCTTTTTTTCAAAAAAATGGGAGGATACCTTTTTTTATGATAAAAATAAAATAAATTCTATTGATGACTGGCATGAGCTAATTCATGAAGAAGACAAAATAAAGGTCAAAGAGCTTTTTACTGAACACTTAGAAGGAAAACATAAAAAATTTGTTGTTGAGTACAGAATTAAACAAAAAGACGGAATATATAAATGGGTTTTAGCTCGTGGAGAAATATTTAAAAATACAATGAATAAAAATATAAGAATGTTAATGACTCTTATGGATATTGATGAAAGGAAAAACCTTTTTAAAGAACTTTCTAATATAGAACAACTTGTAGAATCAGGAAGAATAGTAATTTTTAGATGTTTAAACAATGAATCCTTTTTATTAAAAAGTATTTCTTCTAGTATTTCTTCTTATGGTTATGACAAAAAAGAATTTAGTGAACATAAAATTAAATATTTTGATTTTATATTTGAAGACGATCTCTTAGAATTCAAAGCTTCACTTAAAGATGCAATTGAGAGAAACCTAAGTGCCTTCTCAACCATTTATAGAGTGAAAGAAAAATCTGGTTTAATTAAATGGGTTTTTTCACGTATTGTTTTGATTAAAGATCATTCAAATGTTGTAACAGAATTTTATGGATATATAAATGATATAAGTCAGCAAAAACTCAATGAAAAAGAATTAAAAGAAAAAATCAAAAAAGAAGTAGATAAAAATATTGAAAAAGACAGATTATTAGTACACCAGAATAAATTAGCTTCTATGGGTAAAATGTTAGGAAATATTGCCCATCAATGGAGACAACCTTTAAATAATATTTCTTTATTGATATATTTTGTACGTGACCATTATTTTGAAAAAACGTTTACAAAAAAAGAATTAAATGAAAATATAGATCATATAAAGTTTCAATTGGATTTTATGTCAAATACCATTGATGATTTTAGAAACTTTTATTTACCGACAAAAAATAAAAATACTTTTACTATTAAAGAATCTATTAGAACAGCGTATCAAATCATTAAATCTGAGTTCGATAGTTCTAAAACAAACTTAGAACTAAATTTCACAGATATTGAAGTTCACACGTATAAAAATGAGTTTCAACAAGTTATTGTAAATATTCTTAGTAACAGTCATGATGCAGCAAAAGAAAAATTAAAAAAAGAACCTTTTTCTCCCATTGTTAAAATTATAATAGAAGAAAGTAAAGACAGTATCAAAATTGAAATTGAAAATAA